>Ga0187770_10000260_pt1 | contig 26458 bp, 25 predicted proteins | sample 0116_SJ02_MP02_2_FD_133154 | JGI IMG/M metagenome (GOLD analysis project Ga0187770, IMG submission 133154) | Tropical peat soil microbial communities from peatlands in Department of Meta, Colombia - 0116_SJ02_MP02_20_MG | ecosystem: Environmental > Terrestrial > Soil > Wetlands > Peat | place...
GCGACAGGATCTCATTCAAGACCTCGGTGGACCCGGAGCGGTGTCGACCCAGGAACTCGCCATAATCGACCTCGCAGTGAAGACGAAGCTCCTGCTCGACTCGGTGGACGCATGGCTCTCACGGCAACCCAGCCTCGTCAACGCCCGGAAACGGGCTCTCCTGCACATTGTGCTCCAACGGCAGCAGCTCGCAGACGGTCTCGCCCGTTACCTCGGGATCCTGGGGCTGAAGCGTCGCGCAACGCCGACGGCCTCGTTGGAAGACTACCTTGCGACCCCACTATGCGAGCGACACAAAGGACTCTGGCACTAACGATCACAACGGACGCCAGTCTGAGACCGGACAGTCTCGCCATGGCGTCATGGAGGAATAATAAGATGTTGAACACTTCAAGCCATCACACGATCAATAGAGCTCCTGTTGCACCCATCACAATCGTGCAGTCCAATAAATCAACTAGATCGATGACTACGAGTTCTCGGGAGGCACAGGATGCCTACTTGTCAAAGCCGGTCGTGAGACCGCCGACGAGATGTCGCTGGCTGATGAAGAACAGGATGAGCGGCGGCACGATCACCAGAAGGGTGGCGGCCATGACCACTTCCCAGGAGACCATCACCTGACGCGCCAGCGTATACACTCCAACTAGCGCCGGGTACCGGTCCGTGGTGGAGAGCATCACCAGGGGCACGAAGAATTGGTTGTACGCCATGGTGAATGCAAGCACGGTGGTGACGGCGAGCCCGGGCCGCGCCACGGGGAGGACAACGCTCAGGAGTGCCCGGAGGCGGGAGCAGCCGTCCACCATCGCCGCCTCCTCCAGATCGGGCGGCAAGGTATCGAAGTAATTTCGGAGCATCCAGATGGCAAAGGGCGCTGCGAGCGCGGCCGAGAAGACGATGACGGTAATCGCCCGGTCGAAGAGCCCGACCCGCACGACGAGGAGGAACAGGGGAATGATGATGGTGGAGATCGTGACCATCTGGGTAGCAAGAATGGCCAAGAGGTAGGCCGAGCGGCCGGGGAATCGGAAGCGAGAGACGGCGTATCCGGCGGGGATGCTGACGAGCAAAACCAGGCCACAGGCGCTGGAGGCATAGAAGAGCGAGTTCAACATGAAGCGCGCGAACGCGACCTGCTTCCACACCTCCAGGAAGTTCTGCCAGCGAAACTCGGTCGGCCACGGGCGGAGGTCGGCGACCCCCGCGGGTGAGGCCAGCGCCCCCAGCAGGCCCGTGTAGAGCGGCACGGCAAACAGGAAGACCAAGGCACAGGAGCCGATCAGGGCCCCGGCGCGGCTCACCTGTCTTTGGCGTGACAAGTGGAGACTCACGAGATGCGTTCCTTCGAGAAGTGATAATACAGCATGGCCAGCCCGCTGCTGATGCCGAGTCCCACCACGGCTATAGCGGCCCCTCGACCCGCATCGTAGGCCGTGAAGGCGAGCCGGTAGATGGCGATAGGCAGGATCTCCGTGGCGCCGAGCGGTCCGCCCTCCGTCAGCACCCACAGCATATCGAACGTGGTAACGGCCCAGATGGCCAGAATCAGCACCGTGGTCGCGAGGACCCCCCGGATTCCGGGCAGGGTGATGGCCCAGAACTGGTCCCAGGAGTCCGCCCCGTCAACGGCCGCGGCCTCATACCGCTCAGGCGGAATAGCCTGGAGGCCTGCCAGAATGGCGAGGATGGCGAAGGGGGCCCCCTTCCACACGCGCATCGCGATGGCAGTTGCCATGGCATATTTCACCGAGAGAAAGCCGATGGGTTCGGAAACGAGCCCGATGAGGAGCAGGGTGCGATTAATCAACCCGTATTGCGGGTGGGCCAGCCACCGCCACAAGACCCCCACCATCGCGTGCGGGACGGCCCAGGGCAGGAAGGCCAACGCCCGAAGCGTCCCGCGGCACGACAGGTCTCGATTCAGCAGCAAGGCTCCCACCAGGCCGACGGCAACGGACAGCAGCGTGGAGATACTCACCCAAATCGCGGTGGTCCGCAGCACGTGGAAGAATTCGGGGCCAAGGAGTTCTCGGTAATGCGCCCATCCGACAAATCCCTTGACCCCGCCGGCGGTGTGGGCGTCATGGACCGAGAGCCATGCCAGGTCTCCTACCGGGAACAGAAATACGCTCGCCAAGAGAAGGGCCGACGGCCCAAGGTAGAGGAATGCGACGAGAGAGCGCCGCCCCACCGACATTCGATCCTCCCTAGCGATCGCCTCTTCACTCGGGACCCGAGGCAGACACTCAGAGCCCGGCCAGCTTGTTCACCTCTGCCGCAACTCGGTCCAAGGCATCCTTGACCGGGGCCTGCCCGAGGAGTGCCTCCACGAGATGCTTATTCAGCACCTGAAAGAACTGTCCCGACCGGGGGATCAACGGACTGAAGAGAAGGCCGTTCGAGGCCTCCTCGGCGTTGGGCTTCAGGATCCACGCGTAGTCGATCGGCATCGACTTGAGGATGCTCGCGCGGAAGGGGGCCCCCCCTTGGATCCGATCGTGCTCGTTCTGCCAGCGGGGTTCGAGCAGATAGCGGAGGACCTTCCACGCCAGGTCGGGATGCTTGGTGTGGGCGGAGATGACCCACTGCTGGGCGTCCGTGGAATTCATGGCGCGGTGCCCGCTCAGGGACGGCTGAAACGGGCCACCGATGAGGAAGGTGCTGGTCTCGGGGCTGCGGAGGTCGGTGATCTTGGCCAGGGTCGGCAGCAGGCCCGGATTATTGATGTGCATCGCCAGCTTCCCTTGCTGGAAGAGCAGCCGCAGGTCGCCTTTGCTGGTCTGCTCGGGGCTGGAGTTCGTGATCTTATGTTTCTGGTAGAGGTCCACCCAGAACTGGACCGCCTTGACCGCGTCGGGCGAATTGAGGATCGCCCGCCCTTGCGTGTCCACGAACGGCCGATTGGTCCCCGAGAAGTAGAGCATCCCGAACAGGAGCTGCGTCGTGTCGAAGGGCCGGCCAGCATTCATCCCGATGGCGGGGAGCTTCGTCCGCTCGACGATCTGCTTGCCGAACCGGACGAGCTCGTCCCAGTTCTTCGGCGGCCTCGTCAGCCCCGCCTGGGCCAAGATCTTCTTGTTGTACCACAGGGTGTAGGTGGACGCGGCTGCGGCCACCGACAGATACTTGCCTTTGCCTCCCGTGAATCGGCTCATATCCCACCAGAGGGACTCGGGGATGTCCGCTTTCAGGGCCGGATCGAGGTACTGGTCCAAGGGGAGATATGCCCCCAGCTCCGCCAGATCCACGAACTGCTGCATCGGGCTCACGTAGATGTCGGGTTCCTGCTGGCCGGCGACCCAGACCATGATGCGGCTCTGGAAGGTCTCCCAGTCGGCGTCGACGATCTTGAATTTCACGCCGGGATTCGTCTTCTGGAACTCCCCGAGGGCTTTCTCGAGGAAGGTCTTGGCCCGCTCGGGGTACCCCGGGCGGCAGATCGTGAGTTCCACGTCCTGCGCGAAGGCGGAGACCCCCCCGACCAGAAACCAGCCCGCCACGGCCGCAGCCATCCACCGCGAATTCCCCATGCGGAACCTCCTTCGTGAATTACACCCGGGACCGGCAGGTCGGGGGAAAGATGGCTACACCTGCTCCCCTCTCCCCCGCCAGTAGGCGCGACAATCGGCTAGCGCGCCCTCGTAGAATTCCTTCACCGTTCTGCCGCTGGGGAGCTTCACGCGCTCCAGGTCGGCGATCCGCTCCGGGCTCACCAGGGCTCCGCGCTCGAAGAGGATCTCCTGAATGGTCTTGGGATCCAGCGTTCGAGGCTGCAGGCCGCCCTTGGCGCACAGGGCGGCTGCGGTCCCGGCTGCTTCGCCGGTCGTCCACATGCTGGGGATGTCTTTCATATTATTGTAGGATCCGAGCTGCAGTCCCATAAAGGTCGACCCTGGCATCACCGAGATGCAGTTTCCCGCCACGAGGAGGCCATCAACGTCCTTCGGCACCAAGCACCGATACGGAATCTCGTTGAGCGGGAATCCCCCCTTCACGTTGTAGGCGACCCCGTCCTCGAATCGGCGCCGATCCAGGATGTCCTTCCCGAGGAGGGTGTACTCCCCAATGATGTGCCGCGTATCGCGCACGCCAATCGTCACCCCCGAGCTCTCGATGTGCGCGTGTTCGAACCCGGGGATGTGCTTCTTCAGGAAGCTCAGCTCCGAGACGAACTGTTCCCGCGCCCCCATCTCGGCCCGCGTGAGGTCGTCCACGTTCGTCCCATCCACCCCCTCGACCGTCCCGCCCCACATGATGGCCTCGTCTTCCCGCACCCCGTGGCTCAGCTCCGGGGCGGGATGCCCCCAGTAGTTCACCATCTCCCGAGTGCGCGGCTTGTAGTACGGGAGTTCCCCCGCGGCGATGCCGCGCGTGATGGCCTGCTCCAGGCCGGGGTCCGTCTTACTGTATTCAGAAACCTTGGGCCACTCGACGTGGCTCAGCCGGACCAGGAGTGTCATGGCGAAGAGAACCCCCTGCTCCGTCTGCCCCTTCCGGAAGGGTGCGCCCGCACTGGCCGCCACGTCGCCGTCGGAGGTGGCGTCCACGATCACCTCCCCCCGGACGATCTGCGCGCCCGACTTGTTCGCGACCGTGATGCCCCGGACGACGCCCTGCTCGACGACCGCCCCGGTGATAAAGCTGTGGAGCAGGAGCTTCACCCCGGCTTCGCGCACCATCTTGAAGAGCAAGAGCTTGGCCGCCTCGGCGTCGTAGGCGATCGTCAGGGTGCAGCGTTCGCCTCGATAATGGAAGATGGGGTAGTTCGAGGGGTCATCCGGGCACCGCCGCGCCGCGCCCTGGGCCATAAGCACATCGACGATCTCCTTCCCGATGCCTCCCACCGACGGCGTCGTGAGGACCACCATGTTCCCCCCGGTGAACATGCCGCCCAGGAAGCCGAAGCGTTCGACCAGCAGGGTGTCCACACCCTGGCGCGCCGAGGCGATGGCGGCGGTGACTCCCGCCGCGCCAGCGCCGGCGACGACAACTTTGGCCTCTCGGTATCCCGTAGTCAGCATGCCGTGTCTCCTTTTACCCTGAGAGTCAGCACCCGCCCAGCTTGTTCGCCGCTTCCGCAGCTCGGTCTGGTCTGCCCCCTCCACTTTGCGCCAGTGCTGTTCGCCACTAGGCGCGACGATCGGAATCCAGGGCTTCCCGGGGAGGAACGAAGTACCCTTTCTTGACGCCCTGCGCGGTCGTGAAGGTTCCGAGCTGTCCCGATTCAATGATCTCTTTCAGCCGCTCGACGATCGGATACAGGCGGCGGTAGTAGGCTATCCAGAGCATCACCCCCGCTTCATCCGCAGCCCGCGCCATGGTCACGCACTCCCCGGTAGAGTTGGCCATCGGCCTCTCGCACAGCACGTGCTTTCCGGCACGCAGGGCCATCTGGGCGTGGTCGGCGTCCAGATGATGGGGTGTGCAGATACAGACCGCAATCACCTCGCGATCAGCGCACAGCTCCTCCGCCCTCGCGTGGGCCCGGGGGATCCCGTGCGCTCCCGCATAGGGCTTGGCACGCTCCAAGTTGGAGGCAACGACGGCCACCACACGCGATCCTGCCTGCGTGAATGCTCCGGTCGGAGATGGGGTGACCCTGGTCACATCCCCGGCCCGAATGAATCCTCTGAGTACTTCCATCAGAACTCCCGCTCATCCTCAACCGCGGTTCACTGCCGGCATCGGTGCGGTCGTCCGCGTGCTGATGCCCGCCCGGTGATAGGAAAGCGTCACATCTGCCCCCTGCTCCGCGAGGCATGCGCGGATATTGCCGAGCCAGCACCGGTCATTCCGCTGGGGATAATCCGTCCGGAAGTGATCTCCCCTGCTCTCGGTCCGAGCCAAGGCTGAGGACGCGACGGAGAGGGCGACCAGGACTGCTCGCCCCACGAAGGTCTGCAGTCGTCCTTCGCTTTTCAGCTCGTCGCGGAGGCGATGCAACTCACTCAGAGATGCCCGCAAGCCGTCCTCATCCCGCAATGCCCCGCACCTGCGCTCCAAGTTGGCCTTGATCCGCGCAAACCGGGCGCGATCCGTGGCGTCCATGGAGGCCTGAAACAGCTCGGGGCGGGCCACGGCCCGCTCCTTACCTGCGGAGCGCTTCCGGCTGGCAGCGTACCGCGCGGCGCTCTCGCCGGCGATCGCCCCCAGGGCGATGACCTCTGTGCCACCGCAGGTTGCCAAGCGATGGGCGCCGTGGGCCCCGCCGGCCACCTCCCCCGCCGCGTACAGTCCGGCGATCTCCGCAGCACCGCCTTCATCCGTAGCCACACCCCCCATGAGGAAATGCTGGGTTGGCATCACCTCGATTTGTGCCATCCGAGATGGCACATCTAGGGCTTTGAGCACCCGCCGAATCTGAGAGTACCCCAACGCCGCCTCCGGAGACATGTCTCGCAGGTCGTAATAGATCGCCCCCTGTTGCGTCCCGCGCCCCTCGCGCACCTCCCGCAGCATGGCGCGGGACATCACATCCTTGCTGGGCGGCGGGGCGGTCCGGAGGAATTCCTCGCCTCGCCCGTTGACGAGGCGCGCTCCCTCGGAGAACGCCATCGTGGGCAGTTCCATGCCCGCGATCTTCTTGGGGCCAACTGCCACCGTCGGCTCGTAGGAGACAAATTCCATGTCCACGAGCGGGGCCCCTGCTTCCAGCGCGAGGGCGTATCCGATCCCCTGCGTCCCGGGGAAGTTGGTGGTCTTCTGAAACAACTGCCCCGCTCCTCCGGTGGCCAGGACCACTGCGGGCGCCTGGACATGGAGCCACCGCTCTGCCGGGTGGAGATGCACCAGGCCACCACAGACAGTGCCATCCTGTATGTCGAGGTCCAGCAGGAATCCCCCGCTCAGGATGCGGACGGCCGGCTCCCCTGCGGCCCGCAATCGCTGGGTCAGCAGCTTCCCCGCATCCACCCCCACCATGTTCAAGGTGAAGACCGCACGCGGCCATGAGACGCCCGCGGCCTGCCGGCGAGCCAGCTTCCCGTCTTTCCGATGAAAGGGTACACCGAGCGTCTCGAAGAAGCGGGTTTCCGGCCCGATACGAGCCACGATCGCGGCCAGCAGGGCGGGGTTGTTCAGGAATCCTCCGGCGATGAACATGTCATTGAAGAGGGCCTCCGGCTGATCTTCCGGCGTATCCAGGAGGGCAGTGCTGAACCCCGCCATCCGGACCGAAGCCCCGGCCGTTCCCGTCAAGAGAACGACGCTGGCACCCGCCAGATGGGCCCGCGTGGCCGCCATCAAACCAGCCATGCCGCCGCCGGCGACCAACACGTCTGTTTGTATCCCTTCTACCATACGATTCTCCATCCCTCCCAGCATCCGAGGCGCCGCACCATGTCCGGGGGGAGTCGGCTCACCCCTCGCGCGACGGCAGCAGCACGGTTGCCTGCCCCGTCGTCGTCACCTCCCCCTTGCCGTTCTCAAGCCACATCTCCACCTCCACCAAGTGCGCCTCCGCCTCCATGTACTTCCTGGTGACCCGCCCGCGGCACGTCATGGGGTCATAGGGAGCGTTGATGCGCTGGTACTTGGTGGCGATCTTCTTCACCCAGCCTTTCGGGCCCGCCCAGTCGGTGAGCAGCTGTCCCAGGCAGGCCGCCTTGAAAAAACCCTGCACGATAACGCTCTTCATACCCCGCGTTCGCGCGTAGGGCTCGTCGAAGTGAATCGGCGAGAAATCGTTGGCGGCCGCGCAGTATCGGACCAAGGCGATGGTCGTCGGCACCTTGACGAGGCGCGGAATCTCCGCGCCAACCTCAACATCCTCGTAATAGCACTGGGATCGCGTCAGCATGTTATGCCTCTCGTGGTTGAGTGAGGTCGTAGCTCCGGATATGGCCGCTGCGCGCCCGCGCCACGAGCGCCCCCTCCTGATTGCGGAGCACATTCTCTCGGACGCGGATCAGGAGTCGCCCCGAGCGACCGTCCCGTTCGTAGATGTCGGTGTAGGTCACCTCCACGCCGATCCGGTCCCCGGCCCGGATGGGCAGATAGTACTCGACCTCATTGAACGCATTTCCTCCGCCCGTGTTCTTGTATGGGAGGGTTTCCACCCACGGGTCCAGAAGCAGTTCTTTGGTCTCGACCGGATCCAGCGCCGCGAAGAAGGTCGGGGGGGCAATCAGGGCGTTGAACCTCCCTTCCCGGCGCGCAAACTCCTCGTCGTGCCATAAGGGGTTTGGATCCTCGAAGGCGGCGGCAAACCGATCGATCCACTTTCGATCGACCTCGTACTCAAATCTGCCGGCCACCATCCCCAGCCGCAGGTCGCGGCGCATCTCCCCCGTGATGAGGGAGATCTCTTTCGGATCTCGTCGCGCCGCCCGGCTGGGCAGGGCCACCACCGCCGTCCCCCGGGTGGTGGCCTCCCCCTTGCTGTTCTCCGTCCACACTTCGCACTCGACCAGATGCTCCTCCGCCTGGATCGAAGTGGCCACCACCTTCGCATGGCAGGTGAGGATCTCTCCCGCCACGTCCATACCCCGGTAGTGGCAGGTCAGCTTCTTTAGGACCCCCTCGGCCCCCGCCCATCCGGTGAGGAGCTGCGCGAGAAATGCAGACTTAAGGGGTCCATGGATCACCGGAGCGGGAAGGTTCCGCTCGCGCACAACGCTTTCATCATAGTGAATCTCGCTGTAGTCGTTCGTGGCGGCCGCGAACTTCACCAGGTCTTTGATCGTGAGTGGCCCTTTGGTAAGGGGACAAAGCTGCATGCCGACCGCGACGTCTTCAAAGTAGACCTGCGCCGTCATCACGCCCGCCCCTCCTCCCCATACGCTCGGGGTCCTTCGTAGACGATGGCGGTGCCGCGGGCGACCCCCACCAACTCGTCCCTCTGGTTCGCACAGCGGACCTCGATAATGGTGAAGAGCATTCGGCCCGTCCGTGGCGATCCCTGCTTTTCGTAGAGGTCCACAATCCGACTAGTGAGCCGCAAGGTGTCGCCCACGCGCACCGGCCGGAAGAACTCCCACTCCGACCCGCCATCGATGCTGTACTTGAAGGGCCAGGGCCGCTTCAACCCGGCAAGCTTGGCAGCTATGATGGGATCCGGACAGAAGAAGGTTGGGGGGAAGATGAGGCTACCGTAGCGCGTCCTCTTCGCCCACTCTGCGTCCGTGTAGAGAGGATTGGTCTCGCCTGTCGCCTCCACGAACCGGCGCAAATCCCCCTTCTCGACCTCGACAAGGTAAGGCGGTGCCTCGACCCCGATCAGTCCGCGCATCTCCTCCGTGATCACCGAGTCACTCGACATCCTCCCTCCTTTCTCCGTCCCGCCTTGTATCCCGGTCGGGCGGCAGGCCAGGGCGCGCGCCCCTCAGATGACCTCCGCCTCGCGGAGCGCCTGGATCTCCTCGGCAGTGTATCCGACAGTCCGAAGAATCTCCTCGGTGTGCTGCCCCAGGAGCGGCGGGGGGAGCCGGACTTGCGCGGGGGTCCGGGACAGCTTGTAGGGGAAGCCCGGCATCTTCAGCGGACCGACGGGACTATCGACCGTAACCACCATATCGTTATGGAGCACCTGCGGGTCGGTGAACGCCTGGGGGAAGGTGTTCACCGGGGAGGCCCACAGGTCCGCCTTCTCCATCAACTCCATCCACTCGCCGGTGGTCTTCTTCGACAGTGCCTCCTCGATCACCGCATCCATCTCCGCCCGGTTGTTCACCCGCTTCCAAAAGGTATCGAAGCGGGGGTCCTCGGTTAGGTTCGGAATCCCCAGGACCCTGGACAATGTCGGGACCGTGTGAGAGCCCGAGATGGTGATGTACCCGTCTCTGGTCTTGTAGACCCCGTACGGGGTCGGAATGAAGGGGCAGGCGTGCATCTCCGACCCGCGCACAGGTTCGGCGCCTGTGTTCAGGAAATGCACCGCCATCTCGGAGAGAGCGGCGATACTACTGTCGAGCAGGCAGACGTTGACCTGCTGCCCTTCCCGCGTCCGGGCGCGGTGGTACAGCGCGCCCAACACCCCGAAGGCCCCATAGATGGCCCCCAAGAGGTCGGACAGGGAAATCGCGACCGGCGTAGGGCGGCCACCCGCCGGAGTGTTCATCACGTCGATCCCGCTCAGGGCCTGGGCGATCAGATCCTGACCGGGTCGGTGGGCGTAGGGACCGTCCGGGCCATAGCCCGTGGCCGACGCGTAGATGATCGACGGATTCACCCGACGGCAGTCTTCGTACCCCAGCCCGAGTCGGGCCATCGCGCCGGGCCGGTAGTTCTCATACACCACGTCGCACGTCCGAACAAGGCGGAGCATGATCTCTCGGCCTTGCTCCTTCTTCAGGTCCACCGCGAGGCTTTTCTTGTTGCGGTTGGAGGCGAGAAACGCCGAGGCGTACCAGGTGTTCTCGGCCGGGCTCTTCCCGTAACCCCCGTGGAGGCCGTACCGCTCGTCCACCCGGCCAGAGGGACCGCCAAGGCGCGCTGGCCGCTCCACCTTGATGATCTCAGCGCCCAGGTCACCCAGCATCATCGTGCCGTGGGGCCCTTGCATCATAATGGTAAAATCCAGAATCCGGACATTCTCCAGTGGAAGCGCCATCGTTTTCCCCCTTTCGTCCATCCCAGCCAGCTCAGGAGAGGACGGCGACAGTCATTCGTTGTATCAGTTCGAAGTCGATCTCGGCGCCTAGGCCAGGTTGGTCGATCGCGTGCACCAAGCCCTTCGTGTCGACCCTGAGATCTTCCGCGAGGCCGTATTTCTGCGCCTGGTCCGGCAGGAGGACCTCCAAGTACTCGGTGTTCGGAATAGCGAGCGCAAGGTGCAGGTTGGCGACGTTATTGAGCGAGTTGCCGCCGTGGTGGATCTCGAAATTCATCTGGAAGGCTTCTGCCAGATGCGCCCCCTTGAGGCATGCCGTGAGGCCGCCCTTGACTGCCACGTCGCCCCGGAGGTAGTCGGTCGCGCCACTGCTCACCCAAATTGCATACGAGTGGAACCCACCCGGCGAGTATTCGGTTGCCATAATTGGAATGTGGAGTTTCTGCTTGAGTTTGATGCAGTTGTAGATGTCGTCCTCGGCCAGCGGATCCTCGTACCAGTAGTAATCGAGCGCCTCAATGGCGCGACCGACCCGGAGCCCTTGGTCGTAGGTGTAGGCCCACATCGAATCGAGCATCAGCCGGAAGTCATCGCCCACCGCCTTCCGCACGGCCTCGCAGAGCCGGATGTCCTTCTCCCAATGGGTCGGCGGATGGATCTTGTAGGCGGCGAAGCCCTGTGCCTTCACTTCCAGTGCCTGCTCGATGTACGCCTCGACGGAATCGAGTCCGGGGGAACTGGCGTAGGCGGGGATGCTTGTGCGGTGCGCGCCCATGAGTTTGTAGAGGGGAAGACCTGCCACCTTGCCCGCAATGTCCCAGAGGGCGACATCCACCGCGCCGATGCAGCGGAGCGTGGTTGACCGGTGGCGCTTCCAGAGCCGACCGTACAGGCGCTCGCGGTCCAGCGGGTCCTCGCCCAGCACCATCGGCTTCAGTGAACGGATCAGCGACAGCGCATCCAGCTCGGCACTCCGCATGGCGGACCCGAGGAAAGCGTGTCCCTCCACTCCTTGGTCGGTCGAAACAGTAACAAGCCCGAGCTGGCTGCTCCCCGAGATGCGCGGGTTGTGTGGACTATACTCGACCGTGGGGAGGTCATCCCAGGCAAAGAGGGTCAGGGTCACGTCTGTGATTCGCATATCGCGCCTCCGATCTGGCGCCGGTCCACGGCATACACGCCGCACGTACCCGGCCTGCCGAAGCGCCCAAGGGCGGAATTGGGGGCCGCTGTCCACCCCCAGGATCGTAGCCAGTGAACGGCCGCGATCATGGCAGTTATCTCTTCCTCCGGGATCCGCATGAGAGGATCACTTTCGAACGGTGAGGGCCAGACCGATTGCCGCATGGGCCGCCAGGCATTGCCGCTTCTCGTCCGCCCCCAGGCGCGGGAGGGGCGCCGCGGTCGTGTCGCCCATCACCCCATCGCCTGGGCAAGGACCTTGTACGTGTGAATGGGAGCCCGGCCGCGTAGACGCAGCAGTTCGTTCAAGCGATCCTGCCCCGTCCAAACAGCAGCCGCATCCTTGCGCTGCGCGGCCTCGTACATCCCCACCAAGAGGTCCGGACAGACGTTTGCGTGGCCCGGCACCAACCCATCCGCGCCCGCGAGGAGACTCACGCCTGCGTAGATCTGGTTCCCCTGAAACACCAGGAATCCCCGGCGCCGCCGGCGGAGGAGGAGCTGGACTTCGAACCAATCCCCCGAACTGTCTTTGACCCCGATGACCTGCTGCAGCTCGGCGAGCTGCAGCATGAGCTCGGCCTTCATCGTGACATGGGTATTCTGCGGGATGTTATAGGCGAGGATCGGCCGATCCGTGGCTCCTGCCACTCGCCGAAAATGCTCCTGCAACTCGCCAACGCTGAATCCCCGTAGTAATAGGGGATAGTCACCACGTACGCGGCCACGCCGGGGAGGGCAAGGCGCCGCATCTCCTCCAGCATGCGGGCGGTGCCGGATTCGAGCACGCCCGCGATGACCGGTACGCGGCCGGCGGCGGCCTCCACCGTGGCTTCCACCATCTCCTGACGGACCGCCGGCCGGAGGTAGGCCCCCTCCCCCATACTCCCCAGGATGAACAGGCCGTGGACGCCACCCGCGATGAGAGACTCCACAAAGCGCTTCACTGCAGGGCGGTCCACCCCCTCCTCGGGGGTCAGGGGGGTGAGCAGGGGTGGGATAATGCCTGCAAAGCGGGTCGTCTCCATCGGCTGGCTCCTGAAGTTGATCTCGACACCGATGATACCACCATCCCACAGGTCAGGTTGAACGGGGCGGGGGCCTCGTACACCAGAAGAGTATGCGCGAAGTGCGATGTTCTTCCTCTCATGCCAGTCTATGCCTTGGAGGCCCCACCCGCCGCCGATTCGGCCTTCGCACGTAACAGATTTCGATCGACCTTTCCTGGGGCGGACAAGGGAAGCTCCTTGACAAAGAATACCTTTCGAGGGTGCGCATAGGCGGCACCATGGGTAAAGTAAAACTCCTTGATTTCCGACTCCGTTGCGACATCGGTCTCGCGCAATACCACAAAGGCCACGGGTACTTGGCCCTTGATGGAATGCGAGACCGCGACCACACAGGCACTCGCGACCTTCGAGTGGCGCAGGAGAATATCCGCTATCTCTTTGGGGTAAACATTCTCCCCTGCCGTGATGATCATGTCGTCTTTGCGCCCCACGACAAAGTACCGGCCTTCCGCCGTTCGCCGGACCAAGTCCCCGGTATGATACCAGCCGTCCCGGATTCGTTCTGCCGTGACCTCAGAGTTCTTGTAATAGCCGCGTGCCACACCGGGATTTCGGAAGAGAATCTCCCCCACCTCCTGAACGGAACACTCCCTACCGTCTTCCTGTGCGATCCGCACCTCGGCGCCCGGCACTGGAACGAGCCCCGAAGAGCTGTCCGGTGGTTGAACGAGGAAGCCCGCCTCTGTGGCGCCGTAGACCTCCTGTATCCGCGCGTTCGGAAAATGGGTGCGCATTGATTCCTGTAGTCCGTACGGCACCTGACCGGAGGCGGCGAAACAAATCCGGACCGAGCGGGTATCGTACCGCGCAAACAAGTCCTTCCGCGCCACGAGCATCTGATACATCGCCGGAACACCCGTAGCGCATGTCACTTGATTCCGGTCGATCGCCCTGAGGTAAGCCTCCGGCTCGAAGGCCCGCAAGACGACGGCCGATCCGCCGACGCGCAGGAATCGTTTGATGCTCATCGTCGCGTTCTTGTGACCAACAGGGGTCGCGACGACCGCCCGATCCTCCGGCGTGAGATTCAAGAGAGAGAGGACCGAGTCGAGATTCCACAGCTACCCCCTGTGACTCAGCAGGCACCCTTTTGCCTCCCCCGTTGACCCGGCGGTGTAGGCTTGAATGGCGATGTCGTCTTCCGAGACGGGGATGTTCAAGGCATCACCCGAAGCTTCGCCGGTCCACGTCTCATAGGCGGTTACGCCCGGACCGGTCCGATCCAGCCCGATGATCCGCTGCAGGCCGGGCACTTGCCGCCGGAGGCCGACTGCCCTATTGACTTGATGCGGTGAACACACGAGAAGACCCGCATCGAAATGGTCCAGAACGTAGGCCGCCGCCTCATTCGAGAGACGGTAATTGACGGAGACGACAACGGCGCCGATCCGGAGGACGCCGAAGTAACACTCCAAGAATCTGTAGTCATTGTCGAACAGGAGTGCGACACGATCAGCCCGCCCGATGTCGGTCCGCCGGAGCGCCCAGCCGACCCGGTTCGCTCGGCGATCAAGCTCTCGGAACGTCAGGAGGATCTCGTCCTGAATGACTGTGACCTTATCCGGTGTGGTCGTTAGGGCGCGATCGAACAGGTAGCCCAGCCCCTCCCTCATCCTGGTTCTCCTCGCCGCGTACGCCCCAGCGTGGCCTCAGACATGGGATCGTCCGGAGGCCTCCCCTCCCTCATATCCAAGTCCAAGAAGCGCTATGGCGCCCACGGGTGACCCTGTATCCTCGCGGATCTTTAGCGAGAAGGTGGCGAAGACGAAGCGCTTCCCCGCCAGACGCTCGGGGATCAGCAGGTTCTCCGTCCCACTTCACGCGTACATCGGTCCGGGGAGGTATGGAAATCGCTGCTCCGCATCCCGGACCAGACTCACACCGAGTCCCGGACCGCCTGGCACTGCGATCCAGCCATCACGGACCTCAAAGGACGGGGTCATCAGTTCCCAGATGAGGGGGTTCCGTGACATGGGGACCTCGAAAATCGGGCAATTTGGCGCCGCCGCGGCCAACTGGAGGCTCGCAGCAACAATCAAACCGGAGTGCCACACGTGCGGCGTGAAGATTCGATGATGGGCGTGGGCCAGGATGGCGATCCGACGGCTTTCGGTAATGCCACCCACCACCGCCACGTCGGGCTGGAGAATGTCCAGGCTCCCATCGGCCAGCAGGGAAACAAACGGATAGCGCGTCACCTCGTTCTCTCCCGCCGCCAGCGGGATTCGGGTCCGGCTCCGGAGGTGACGGTACCCCGCATGATCATCGGGCGAGACGGGCTCCTCGAACCACCGGATCCGGCAGGGGGCGATCCGCTCTGCGAGCGTCGTGGCATCAGGCAGCCCCAGGGCACCATGGGCATCCACCATGAGGTCCACACTATCTCCAAGCGCTGCGCGGGCTGCCTCAATCCTGGCCGCGGCCTCGCGCACGAGAAAGTCGTGCTCGCCCCAGACCCGCATCTTCACTGCTTGGAACCCGCGCGCTACGTAGCCGCCGACCTCCTCCGCAATTCCGTCGGCCGATCGCCATCCCCCGCTCGCATACCCGGGGATTCGATTCCGGATCCCGCCCCCCAGCAGACGATATACCGGCAATCCGGCTGCCTGTCCCGCGATGTCCCAGCATGCCACATCGATGCCGCTCATCGCCGCGAGCGTCTCGCCGCGCCGGTGAACCCGGGGAAACGTGTAGCCCGTCGCGGCACTCAAGGCGGCACGGCTCCCGGCGTACATGCGCTCCCAGAGCCCCTCCACGGCGCACGGATCTTGGCCGAGTGCGAGGGGCTTGAGCTCCGCCTCCACAACGGCACGGATCACAGGAGGCGGGCCGTAGGCCGGGCCGATCCCGGTCAATCCCTCATCGGTTCCCACCTCCACCACGGCGGCCTCCCCCTTGACGGCCTGCCCGAGGTCCGTGCGATGCTGTCGTTCAGAAGGAATTGGGGTCGAAAGCATGTGCACCTTGAGATCGGTGATCTTCACTCGACACCTCGTCGCCCGAAAAACTCATCCACCTGCTTCCGATACTGCCCCCCGACGCGGCACGCCTGCGCCAGAAGGCTGTGGTACGCCGCCTCCAAGCCCACCGGCAGCGTCGCCGTGTCACTTGGCAGGGCCGCCTTCGTCCCCTGGAGGGCGACGGGATTCTTCCGTGCCAAGTCGCGGGCATACTCCGCGACCCGATCCAGGAGTTGCTCAGGCTCGACAACATAATTCACCAGGCCGATCCGCCAGGCCTCCTGCGCGTCGATTTTCCGACCCGTGAACAGCAGGTCAGCGGCTAGGCCCCGCCCGATGACGGCCGGCAGCCGCTGGATCCCTCCCGAGCCTGCGACAGCCCCGAGGCCGATTTCCGGTAGGCCCAGGACAGCATCGGCTGCGACGATTCTGATGTCACACGCCAGCGCAAGCTCCAGACCGCCCCCCAGCGCATACCCCCGAATCGCGGCGATGGTCGGTTTGTGGCACTGCGCAATCCGCGCCTTGCAGCGGAAATCCAAGAGCACGAAACGGCGGATGCCCTCTCCATCCAGCTTGCCGGTCTCATTGAGATCCGATCCCGCACAGAACGCACGCTCCCCGGCACCAGAAAAGATCACCACGCGGACAGCCGGGTCAGCGTCCAGTGCCCCCACAGCCCGAATGAGTTCCCGAAACGTTTGCGAGTTCATGGCATTCAGAACTCGCGGCCGATTCAACGCGACGGTGGCCACCCCTTCGATCGTGGAGATCAAAAGGTGCTCAAACTCTTGCATGGAACACCCCCGGGAGGGTCCCGCCCAGAGACAGTCGCCCGAGGCGCAGTCCTTCGATCATAGGTTTATCCCTGGTCCGGGCTCGAACTCGGCCGCCGCCGAACCATGACAGCGTGTTCGCCCGTCATGACGATCTCTTTTCGCTGATTCACCAACCGGCATTCCTCGATGATGATGCCGAGGTGGGGTCGGCTCCTGCTCACCCGCTTCTCCTTGATTTTCCAGTGGGCCCGGACGGTGTCGCCGATCCGCAGGGGGGATGTGAACTTCAGCTTGTCCCATCCAATGGTGGCGATACCAGTCCCCTGGGTATATGCCGTTCGCCACATCAGTCCCTGCATGATTCCCAGGGCCAGGATTCCGTGGCCGATCCGCTCCCCAAACTCGCTCTCCTTCATCATCTCGGCATCGGTGTGGACTTGACTGAAGTCGCCGGTCAAGCCGGCGAAGAGGTCGATCGTCCCTTCGCCCACCGTCCGCCCGGCGGACAGCATCTCCTCGCCCACAACGAAATCCTCGTAGTACTTCCCTTGCACTAAGGGCTCGGGCATGCTTCTCCCTCCTCAGATGTGCTGCGCCAACTCCAGCGGCTCTGGCCGAAACAGCGCTGCCTCCATCGTGCAGACATCCGGGGAAATCCGGAGCGAGCCTTTCATGCGTGCCCGAATGTCCCGCTCCACATCCACTCCTGGCGCCACCTCCACCAGGGTGAGCCCCTCCGCCGTCAATCGAAACACCGCCCGCTCCGTGACATACAGGACTTGCTGTCCCCTTGCGAAAGCGCGGGCAGCGTTGAAGGTCAACTGCTCGACACGCTCCACCAGCTTGGGATACTTCCCTTCGCGCAGAATCGTGAGCTGCCCATTGTCGACCGCAACCTCGAGGCCGCCGGCAGCGAAGAAGGTGCAGAACACGATGCGGCGGGCGCGGTCCGTGATGTCGTGGAAGCCTCCGCAGCCGGGGATGTCCGCGCCGAAGCGGCTGACGTTGTTGTTCCCGGCGGCATCGAGCTGGCCAACGCCAAGAAAGGTAATGTCGAGGCCGCCCCCATCGTAGTAGTTGAACTGGAATGTCGAGTCCATGATGGCCTCGGCATTCAGCGCGACGACAAACGTCGTCCCGATGGCCGTGCCCATCAGCCCGCCGAAGATCCCATGCTCGTTTGTGAAGGTCACCTCCTCTAGGATACCCTCTTCCAGTGCCACCACGGGCAGTTCCGTGGCCAGTCCCGCGCCAAGGTTTACAACATCCCCTCGTCGAAGCTCGCGAGCGGCCCTGCGGAGGATCACCTTCTTCCCATCCAGCGGCAGCGGCGGAATGGTATCGAGCGGGACCCGCGTCTCGCCGCACAGGGCCGGGTTATAACCTCCACGGACATCCATCGTCGTGGGAGTCAGTTGCGTCTGGTAAGGATTCGCCACCACCACATTCACAAGGGGCGCCGGGACCCGCACCAGGCGGGGGTCCAGGGAGCCCCGTTTTGCCACGTGCTTGACCTGGGCGATCACCTTCCCGCCGCTATTCCGGGCCGCCATGGCGATGTCGGCCATCCCCAGTGTGTTGGGCTCCTCCTCCATGCTGATGTTCCCGTACTCATCCGCTGTCGTGCCGCGGATGATGGCCACGTCTACGGGAAACGTGGGATAGAACAGGTACTCCTGCCCCCGCAGGGTCAGCACCTCGGCCAGATTCTCGGTGGTCCGGCTATTCAGCCGTCCCCCTTCCACTCGCGGATCCACGAAGGAGCCGATCCCGATTTGTGTCAGGACGCCGGGCTTGCCCGCTCCCACCGCCGTGAGCCACTGAACCAAAGTCCCCATTGGCAGGTTGTAGGCCTCGACCCGGTTCTCCAGGATCATGCGGATGAGCCCCGGGTGGCGCCGTGCCAGGTAGCTCCCACCGACGATCCGTCGAAGCATCCCGTCATGCGCTAGCACATTGAGGCCACCCTCACCCGGGCGATCGCTGGGACACATCGGGTTAATGCTGACCAAATCGCGTGGCTCCCCTGTTTGCAGGAACCGTCGTTCCAGCGCGGCGAGTACCAGGTCTGGCTCAAGGACTGCTCCTGTCCCGCCGATCGTCAGCGTCGCACCGTTCGGAATCAGCCCGACCGCTTCGTCCGCGCTGAGAAATTGCGCACCGATGTGCATTCCGATCCTCCTACGTCCCTCATGTCCCTTCCCCCGCCCGCCTCCCCTGAAAGAAGAGGGACCCTCCTGTGCCTTGTTTTATCGAAGGTCGTGGATGAGCTTCAGTTGATCCGTGACACCCAGGTTCTTCATGCTCACTGCGCCGACGGGATAGGCGGCGTACACCCACACTATGGGGACACGAAGCACCGGGACTTGCTCGCTCAGGCCGCTTCCCGCCACGTTGTATCCCTGCCACCCGAGGACCACCGTCAACGTCGCCATGCAAAGAAGGGCGGCGATGTCGGGGGAAGTCCGCAATTTCTTCGGGAGTTTGGCGATGAGCTCAGCCATCCGGAAGTGGAGGCGCCGTCGGACCGCGATACTCCCAGAGAGGAGGGCCAACCAGATGAACATGCACGGCGACAACTCCTCTCCCCAGATCAATGGAACCCGAAAGACGTAGCGGAGCAGCACCCCGGTAAAGACCGCCACTACAAGCCCTCGGAAGAGGATCCGGATCAGAAGTTGCTCAATCCATTCCAGCCCCTCGGCAACCCCTCGTACGATCGCACCAACGCTCATGGCTGCGACTCCTCTTCTGTCTCCTTCGCGAAACGAGCCGTCTGCGACCGGTAGTGGGGCGTCTGCTGACAGACCCAGGAAGTCAGGCTGTGATAGCGGGCAGCCAATCCCCAATCACTGAGGCGTCCAAGCTGGAGGGCCATCTTCGCGTACTCAACCGCCACCGGGTTGTGCCGCGCGATGGTCCAGGCCAACTCCGTGGCGGTGTCCAGGACCCGGTCAGGGGGAACGACCTGATTCACGAGCCCCCATATCAGCGACTCCTCGGCGGAGAGACGACGCCCGGTCAGGATAAGCTCCTTGGCCCGAGTTGGCCCCACCAAGAGCGGGAGTCGCTGGACCCCCCCAGAGCCGGGGATGCTGCCCAGCGTGATTTCCGGCAGGCCGAACTGGGCATCTGCCCCTGCCACCCGAAGATCGCAAGCCATGACAAGCTCGAACCCGCCGCCGAGGGCGTAGCCGCGGATGGCCGCCACAGTCGGTCGGGGGAAGTAGGCCAACCGGTTCGTGACGCGGTACGTGAGCAGGATGAACTCTTGCCGAGACTCCCCATCCAGCGCCCGCATGTAGGTGAGATCGGCTCCTGCGCTGAAAGCCCGATCGCCCGCTCCCGTCAAGACCAGCGCCCGGAGCCCATCGCGGGCCTCGAGATCCTCCAGAGCGGTCTCCAATCCCCGGTAGGTGCCATCATCGAGGGCGTTCAGGACCGCCGGGCGATTCAGGGTGAGCGTCGCCACGCCGTCGGTCATTTCAACCAGGACCGGACTCTCCCCCTGGCTCATGCGAAGCGTCCTTTGCTCAGGCACGCCTTCCCGTTTTCGCGACGAATAAAGAGGGGCCCGGCCCACGCCTCGTCGCGGTCAGGGAAGTCTTCCCGCAAGTGACCGCCGCGGGTCTCGGCCCGCATCAAGGCCGCGCGAGCCATCAGTTCCCCTACCTCCAGCAGGTTCCTGATCTCCAAAAGCCCGACCAACTCCCTGGGCGTCCCTACCGCAACGGTGGGCACGAATTCTTCGCGAATGACCTGTAGACGGCCCAGGCAGGCCTCCAGACCCGGTCCGCTCCGGACCACCAGGACGTGGCGGCTCATGATCTTCTTGATCTCCCGCTTGACCTCGGCCACGCTACGGCTGCCTGGACGGCCCAGCAGCGACTTGATCTCCTCGGGGAAGTCTCGCTGACACGCCTCTGGAATCCCCGGTTGGCTGCCACGCCCAGTGTGTGCGGCGTGGCGTCCGGCGCGCGCCCCGAATACCTGGCAATTCAGCAACATGTTGCCGCCCAGGCGATCCGCACCGTACGGACCCGCCGATGCCTCGCCTGCCGCATACAGGCCGGGGATGGTGCTCTGGGCGTTTTCGTCGATCCGGAGTCCGCCATTGACAGCGTGCCCGAAGAGACCAATCTCGAGGGGGCGACTCATGACATCGACCCCCTTTGACTTGAACCACGCCTTGGAGACCGGCCACATGGCGGCGATGTCGGTGCCAGGCGGGATGCGCTCGGCTTCGTTCACCTGGCGGAGGTCCAGGAAGATGCCCCGCCTCTCCGTCCCGCGGCCCGCCTCGATCTCTTGCTTCGCTGCAATCTCCAGATATCGCGATGGGTCCTCGCTGCTGAACGGGTAATGCCTCACCTTGGCTCGGAAACAGGTCTCGCGATCCATCCCGGGAGGTAGGTACCGGTCCAGGAATTCTTCGCCTATGCGGTTGGTCAGCTTCGGGCCCAAAAGCCAGAACCAGGCCATGATGATGTTCGTGAAGGGATGGATGAGGCCAAAACCCGCCTGCATGAATTCCATGTTGGCGAGTTCCGCCCCCGCTCGGTATGCCAGTGCGTAGCCATCGCCGGTCACGTCGGGGGGCGACAGGCTGGATTCGAAGAGCTGCCCGGCCCCGCCGGTCCCCAAGACCGTCGCAGCTGCCGCGACCGCATGCAGCCCCCCGCTCAAATCGACGGCGAGGAGGCCGCGGCAACCTGACTCGTCTCGGACCAGATCGAAGACCGCCGTGTTCTCCATGACGACCACGCCGGCTTCTGCACAGCCATTCTTCAACGCCAACACGATGGGCCGCCCGTGCCCGTGGATCTTCCGGTTCCGCGGCCTCGAAGCAAAATCGCCCATTGCCACCAGGACGTTACCATCCGGCCCTTTCATGAACTCGACACCCCAGGAGTGCAGGGCCGTGGCCGCTGCCTGCGCCTCGTTGACCAGGATGCGGACGAGCTTCGGGTCGGCGCACCCGGCCCCGTTGCGCATGATGTCCTCGAAATGGACGTCCGGATTGTCCGAGGGATCTCCCGCGCCGTCCGGAACGGCGAAGCCCGCAAGGGAGGCCACACCGAATGACGTGGCACCCGTTGCGCCTAGCCGCCCCTTTGTCACCACGAGGACTCGGGCGCCCGCCTGCCGCGCCTCAAAGGCCGCCCGCAGTGCGGCGCCGCCTCCCCCGACCACCACCACATCCGTCTCGTGCACGCTGACGGTTGTCATAGCACCCTCACACATCCCCCTCCCGAAGGTACGGCGACGGAGGTAACTTAGGAGAGGTTCCTTGCCGTAGTCCGTGATCAGGAGGCAGGCCGAAGGGAGGCCTGGCAGGGTGGAGATACCAAGCGCGCCGGCACACCTTGGCCATATACGTGGCACGCCCGAGGCCCCGCTAGGGACCCGCGCGGGCCGTGCACTAGCGAGCGGCCCCCTCATCAGGGGGTGGCAAGCCCGTCCAATGCCCTCACGCCGCGACCGGCAGTGCCATTGGTATCCCTGCCGCCTCCAAACCCGCCCGAATCTTTGCAGTCTGCGCGGCAGTGAGCGGCATCAGGGGTGAACGCACGACGGCCCTGGGCAGCAGGCCGCGCAACACAAGTGCCGTCTTGAGCGCGACCGTCGCGGCCACATGCGGCTCGATATGGTAGAGGGCGCTTGTCAGACGCAAGGTCCGATCGTACACACGCTTCGCCGCGTCATAGCTGTGGGCCTTGGCGGCGCGCAAGAGTTCCACCATCAGCTCCGGTGCGGCTGCCGCGTAGCCGACAATTGCACCGTCCGACTCCCACATGGTATGCAGGAGGTATTCATCCTGGCAGGTCAAGATCTTGATGCGCGGAAAGGCCTGTCGGATGACGGGAGTCTCGGCGTCCCAGCGGGCCATGTTCCGCACCCCGTCCTTGATCGCGGCGACCGCGGGAGTGGCGCACAGATCGAGCAGGGTATCGAGATTGTACGTGGCCTTGGTGGCCTCCGGGTACAGGAACAGGACCAGGGGCAATCCAGAGGCTTCGGCGATGGCGCGGTACCTGTCCTGCGGCGCTCCCTTCTGATACCCGAAGCGCAGCCAACTGTGGGAGGGATAAACGAGGAGCCCAGTCGCCCCTGCCTTGGCGGCACGCTGCGCTTCGGCTGCCGCCACCCTCGTGCCTTCGCTTACGATGCCTGCAATGACCGGCAGGCTGTGGCCCACTGTGGCCACGAGACAGCGGATGACCTCCGTCCGCTCGTCCTCGCTCATCGCCAGCCCCTCGCCCGCATGTCCGTTGCATACGATGCCGGTGATGCCCTCGATGGAGGCAAGCCAGCGGCCATGCGCCGCTAGGCCCTGGAAATCCACCTCGGTGTCTTCCTTAAACGGCGTGACGCAGGCTGGGACGACGCTGTCAAAGTTCAGAACGGCCATGGTGACTCCCTCCTTCCCTCCGCTAGGCTCTGGGAGGCGATCGCGCCCTGCGACCGCCGGTCAGACGATGGATTCGCCGCCATCCACGAAAATCGTTTGGCCAGTGATGTGCCGCGCCCCCGGCGACAGCAAGAACAGGATTGTCGCCACGATGTCCTCCGGCTCGGCGATCTGCCTCAGCGGTATCCCGGGCCGGAAGTGCGTCGTGGAGCCGTAAATCCGGTCCTGGAGGACCTGGGGCCCGTCCTGGGCTTGTGCCTGCTTGAGGATAGCGGTGTTCACGGTGCCGGGACACACAGCGTTCACCCGGATGCGGTGCTCCGCAAGTTCGAGGGCCAGCGTGCGGGCCAACTGGATCACTCCCGCCTTGCTGACGCAGTAGGCGCTCTGGCCGATCCGGGGCGCAAACCCGGAAAGCGATGCCACGGCGACGATGGCACCCCCTTTGGCGGCGATCATCGGCCGCGCGCCCGCGCGGCACGCGACGAAAACTCCGCGCAGGTTCACCCGCATGAGGCGGTCCCAGACGTCGTCCTCGAGTTCGGTGACTCGCGTCGACCGCATACGAATGCCGGCGCTGGCAACAAGTCCGTCGAGTCGGCCGAACCGCTCCGTGATGGCCTGCACGGCGCTTTCCATCTGCGGCGTCTCGGCCGTGTCGACAGCGATGCTCATGAGCTGGCCTTCAGCGTGCGGGATCGTCCGCTCGGCGACGGCCAGCGCGGGCGAGTCAACATCGAGCAGGGCAAGGTTGGCACCCGACGCGGCAAGTTGCCGCGCCGTCTCGTAGCCGATCCCGCTGGCTGAGCCGGTCACGGCAATGACTTTCGCCTCAGGGCTCACGGGGACTCCTCCGGATGGTTCAACGTCAATCCCTTAGGTGGGCCGGGCTTCGTACCGTCCGTCGCTGATGCAGCCACCACCCATCGCATTACCTACCGGGATCGGCTGCTGGCGCGCCGCCATCGCTCCCGCGATCCGACCCGAGGTCATCGCCCAGGCGATGTGTAGACCATGTCCCTTGAGCAGCATGCCTCCCTGGGCGGCGCTGCCGGCGGCGTAGAGCCCGGGCAGGACGGACCCATTCTCACCCAGGACTCGACAACATCCGTCCACGGCCAAGCCCCCCTCGGTCACTGTTAGCATTGCCTGGACAGGCCCCATCGCGAAGAGCGGTCTCCCGTTGAGCGTTTCGACTGCAGCCTGAAGGCGATCCGGCTGCACGCCGATGACTGCCGCCAAGGCCTCCGGCGTCTCGCCCCGATGCACGAGATCCGGCCTGCCCCAGGCGTAATCGTCGAAGTACGCATAGCCGATCCCCGGGGCCGTGGAGATGAAATACGGGTAGCGACGGAAGAGTTCCGCAATCCGCGCGTCGAGCACGATGAAGCCGGTAGACTCGCGAGCAGACGTTAAAGCTGCAGCGGGGGGCTCACCCTCCAAACGGCACCCTTCCCTATCCACGAGCACAGCCCCCTCCCGGAACAGGCGGTCCGTGGGCGACATGTGCGCGATCAAGAGGGAGGTCACGAAGGGCTTCAGCAAGAACGAGGGGGCTCGCGTCACATACATCGCCCCGAGGCGTGCGAGCCAAGACCAGGGTGGCAGGCGATCCACCAGCCCTGGCCGAGGCGCGCGGGGGAACCGGAGCTGGGGGCCGTAGATGACATCCATGTTGCAGAGGGCTGCGCCCACGGCCCGGGCGAGTTGGTGACCATCGCCAGTGTTGCTCGGGTTGATCGGGATGGCAGCGCTCGCCGCCGCACTAAGAAAACGCGCCCGCAACGCCGCGTCACCGCTGAAATCGCCGGTCGCGAGAATGACGCCGCGGGACGCCAGCAGTCGCTGGGAGCGATCGCGTCGCCGATACTTCACGCCGACCACCCGCCCCCGCGCGTTGGTGAGCAATCCGTCTGCCGCAACCTCACAGTAAAGCCTCGCCCCGGCCCGCTCCGCTGCACGCGCGAGCTTCGTAATGTACATGGCGGAGCCGGGGATGACGGTGTGCATCCGGCTCACCCGGTTCGGCGGCTCGGGAAAGGGCCCGGCAAAGACCACACCGAGATCTTCGAGCCACTGCAGGGTTACGCTGGCCTCGGCCGCCAGCAGAGCGCGCAGCGTCGGGTTATCGCGGGAAACGAGGTCGCCGACGAATGCGTCCATGTCTGCCCGGAACGCGTCGGCGTCATCCACGATGCCGGCGCGGCGCTGCAGCACTGTCCCCGCCGCCGATAGGGAGCCGACCGACAAGCGGGTCGACCCGCCGAGCTGCGCACGCTTCTCCAGAAGGACTGTCCGCACTCCTCTCTTTGCTGCCGCCACGGCTGCCGCCAGGCCCGCGCCGCCGCCGCCCACCACGACGACGTCCGCCTTCTCAATCTCTTCACTTACCGCGTCTGAATGAGGCTCGGCCACATCCTCCTCCATCTGCTCATGGCTTCTCGCCCACGCACCGCAGGAGATCGGCCAAGAAACTCGACGCCTCGCAAAAGATCCTGGCAGGTTCTCTCTTTCCTCACGACTCCAGAAGGATGCAGTGCTCCGGGGCGAAGGACACGACGACGCCCGCGCCCTCCTCAAACACATCGGTCGGCGGCCGGCGCACGACCAGTTCGCCGGCCGGCCAGTCGACGAGGTATTGGATGAAGTCGCCGTGGAACAGTCGGCGACGGATGCGGCCGGCCACGGCGTTGGGACCGTCCGCCACACCCGGAGCCCTGAGGGTAATATACGTGGTCCGCACCGCGACTTGCGTCTCGTCCCCCCGCGGGGGATGCTGCGCGTTCGCCTGCAGGGACCTGCCACCAGACATCTCGAAGGCAATGGGCCCAGGCCTCCGGGCCTCCTCCCGGACGCGCCCGGTAATAAGGTTCGCCGCGCCCACAAAATTGGCCACGAACCGGTTGCGCGGCCGGCTGTAGATCTCCTCTGGCGTCCCGATCTGCTCGATGAGACCCTCGTTCATCACAATGACCCGGTCCGAGATAGCAAAGGCTTCCTCCTGATCGTGGGTGACATAGATCGCGGCCAGGTTCAACGACTGCTGCAAATCCCGGAGTTCGACCCGCATCTCCGCCCGGAGCCGGGCATCCAGGTTGGAGAGCGGCTCGTCGAACAGGAGGATTTTCGGCGAGAAGGCAATGGCGCGCGCCAGAGCGACCCGCTGCTGTTGGCCGCCGGAGAGTCTGAGGGGAGAGCGCTTGGCGTACTCCTGCATGTGGACCAGCCCGAGGGCCCACTCAACCTTCTTGGCCAGACTGGCAGAGTCAAGCCCGCGTCCCCGCAGGCCGTAGGCCACGTTATCGAACACCGACATGTGTGGCCACACGGCAAAGGACTGGAAGACCATGGAGATGCCGCGCTCCTCCGTCGGCACCTCCAGGTTATCAGCGCTGGAATACACGAGCTTCCTATCGATGCGGATGCTGCCGGAAGCCGGCCGCTCTAATCCCGCGATCGCACGGAGCGTCGAGGTCTTGCCACATCCCGACGGCCCCAGCAGC
>Ga0187770_10000261_pt1 | contig 26428 bp, 19 predicted proteins | sample 0116_SJ02_MP02_2_FD_133154 | JGI IMG/M metagenome (GOLD analysis project Ga0187770, IMG submission 133154) | Tropical peat soil microbial communities from peatlands in Department of Meta, Colombia - 0116_SJ02_MP02_20_MG | ecosystem: Environmental > Terrestrial > Soil > Wetlands > Peat | place...
CTCCGGCTGTCCGGCCGGGACGCGAAGACCTTTTCCGCTGGCGGGGTTCAGAAATCATTTTTCCCTGACGGGCCATGCGACGGGCACCGAGGAGCAAATATATCGCCCTGTGCTGCCCGTGTCAAGGAATCGGGGGACGCCCGGAAACGGGTTTTCTCAGGTTGGGCAGATGCCGGGCTGACGGCGCCATGGCCAGCCCTCCCCGGGCGGTGCACCGGAGCTCGACCGGGAGCATCTTTCCGGACGCGAACGCGGCGTCGATCGTCTCATCGAGAGGGATCGGATTGCGGTATCCTCCCAGGACGAGATCCGCGCACACGAAGGCGCTCGCGGCGGCTACGGCGTTTCGGGTATGGCAGGGGATCTCGCACATTCCCTGGACGAGGTCGCAGACCGAGCCCATGGTGTTCTGGAAGGAGACCGCCGCGGCGTCGGCGGCCTGCCGGGCGCTCCCACCCGCCGCTTCGATGACGGCGGCCGCGGCCATGGCTCCGGCCGCGCCGATCTCGACCTGGCATCCCGCCACCTCGGCGGCGAAGGTGGCGCATTGCGCGACCACGAGGCCCACGGCCCCGGCGGCCGCAAGCGAACGGACGACCGTTTCTCCCGGGATCCTCCACTCTTCGGCCAGAGTGACCATGACGCCGGGAAGGACGCCGGCGGAACCGCCCGTCGGGGCCGCGCAGACGACGCCCATGCTGTTCGAGACGTGCAGCGCCGCGAGGGCGCGGACGGCGGCCCGCGTGTGCAGGCCGGCGGACGGGAGACGGCCGGACCTCGCCGCTTCCCAGATCCTGTGGGCCGTCGGCCGCAGCAGCTGCATGCGGATTCCCCGGTTTCCGAGGCCGTTCTCGACAGATCCCCTCATGATCGCGAAGCGGCGCCGCAGTTCCCGCGCGACCGCCGCTTCCGAGATGTCGAGGAGGGCGCTCTCATAGGCGAGGCCCGCTTGTCCTATCGACCAGCCATTCCGGCCCGCGAGGCGGACGATCTCCGAGGCCGGGTCGAAGCGCGCGCGGCCCTTCTGGACGAAATAGACCGGGGCCGCCGTGCGACATTTCCTGACGCCGGGCCGGGCCGCCCATTCCGCGAGCTCAGGCGAAGGTGGCGGTTCCGTGAGGCGGAGGGACAGGAGCCGTCCGCCGCCCCTCTCCCGCCAGGACGGCCTTCCGAGGAGCGTCCGGCGCTTCCGGAGTTCATCCTCCAGGGCCGCTCGCGCGCCCCGCTCCGTCCAGATGAGGACTTCATACGCTTTGCCGTCGATGCGGACGGGCCAGCCGTCGAGGGCCGTGATCAGGAAAGATCCTCCGCCGACCGATTCGGCCCGGGCCGAGAGCGTTCCCCCCTTCGCGGCTTCCAGGCGGACATCGACGGTGTTCGGATGGCCGGCCCCCGGGATCGGCGCGACCGTGAAGCCGAGCCGGAGGCCTTGTCTCCGGGCCTCGACCAGCGCCCTCCCGAAGCGGCGGTCGGTAATCGGCCAGCCCATCAATCCGGCGGCCAAGGCCAGGTCCACGCCCTGCTGCCGGAAGGTCCGGGCGTACGACCCGGACGGGTCGAACGTGAATACCGCCTGGACCGCCTCGCCGCCCAGGAGATCCCGGAGGGTCCGTCCGATATGATAGGAGCCGGCCGTGTGCGAGCTCGAGGGGCCCCGCATCACGGGTCCGAGGACGTCGTTCAGGATGCTCGGGCTTTCCAAGGTCTCGCTCCCGCAGCGGGCGCGGCTTCCGACTCCTTTATATTAAAGGAGAAGGGACGCGCCGGCGCCCCTCACGGGCCTGGCGCCCGGCGGCACGGGGGAGCTTATATCACAGGGAAAACCCGGCGTCAAACCGGCCGCCCGCGCCTATTTTCTTTTACCGCCTTTTTGGTTATGATGGGGCCGGAGAGGGAGATTGGACAAGGACAGGTTCGTCAAGATCGGCCTCGGCACGATCGTGGTTTTCCTGCTGGGCGTCTTCCTGAAGCTGGCCAAGCCCGTCCTCGTCCCCTTCTTCCTGGCTCTCTTCCTCTCCTTCGCCCTTTCGCCCGTCCTCGATTTCCTGGCCCGGCGGAAGATCCCGAAGGCCGTGGCCGTCGCGGCTATCCTCCTGCTGACGTTCGTCCTCCTCTACCTGATAGGCGTCCTCTTTTATTCGAGCGGCAAAACGCTTGCGGCGGAGCTTCCCTCCTACAGCGAGATGATGAAGTCGATCCTGGAAGGCCTGGATCAGACGATCCAGAACGCGCGGCTCAAGGCCGAGGTCGTGAACTGGATCAACAGCCTGAACGCCCAGAAGGTGGGGGGGCTGATTCTGTCGACCCTCGGGCCGTTCGTCTCCTTCGTCACGGAGCTCCTGATCGTCTTTGTTTTCATGATCTTCATCCTGGCCGGCCGGGGGCGCATGGAGAAAAAGATCGCCCGAGCGTTATCCACGGAGCAGGCCACGTCGGTCGCCCGGGAGCTGAGAGAGATCGACCGCCAGATCCAGAGGTATCTGGCGGTCAAGACGTTCGTCTCCCTCCTCGTCGGCGTCCTGACTCTCGTCGTCCTCGCCGCATTCGGGGTGCCCTTCGCCGTCGTGTTCGGCGTCCTGGCCTTTCTCCTGAATTACATTCCGAACCTCGGCTCGATCATCGCCGCGGCCCTGCCGGTTCTTCTGGCAGCGTTCTATTTCGCCTCCTTCGGCCCGGCGGTCGTGATTCTCGTCATCCTGATGGCGGTCCATATGGTCGTCGGGAACTTCGTAGAGCCGCGACTCCTGGGAAAGGGGCTGGGGCTCAGCCCGCTCCTCGTCTTCTTTTCCCTCTTCTTCGGGGCTTGGCTCTGGGGGATCCCGGGGATGATCCTCTCGGTCCCCATTCTGGCGGTCTTCAAGATCATCTTCAGCAACGTCCCGTCCCTGCGGATTTTCGAAGCGATGATGAGCTAGCGGCGCTCCGGCGTCCGGGCGCGCCTTACCGGTCGAGCCCCAGGCGGTCAATCATCTGCTCCAGGCGGAGATCGATCTTCGCCGCGGCCGCTTTGAAGGCGTCGTAGTCGAGACCGACGGGGTCCTCGATGTCCCATCCGAACAGCCTGTCCCCGGGGATGACTTTCAGCTCCCTGAGCCGGCAGTAGATCGCAAGATCCATGGCCACGATGTAATCAAACGACGGGAGGTCGTAATCGCTGATGTTCCTGGCCACATGGCTCGAGATGTCCCGGGCGTAGATGATCTTCATGACCATGACCGCTTCGTCGGCCGGCGGGCCTCCGGCCGCGGCGATGCCGGCGCTCGCGGCGTCGACCCTGTCGCCCAGGCGAAGCCGGGCCAGCTCAGAGGCCATCGGGCTCCGGCAGATGTTGCCGTAGCAGACGAAGAGGATTCTCGCTTTTTTTGGCCGGGGCGTCGGGTCCATAGGCCTGATTCGCTCCGGTCCGCTCATCTCTGCCTGGCCGCGGCGCTGTCAGCGGCCACGTCCTTGGCCTTCTCGTACAGGAAGGCAGCCAGGATATACCTCTCGGCCGACTCGGGGACGGAATTCTGCCGGGCGAGCCCGTCGGCCGCGGCCTCATCTTCCTGGGCGCGGTTGTAGAGCCAGGCGTCCGTGGACTCGGGCCGCACGGCTTCGGCTTCTGCCTGGGCCGCTTTCGTCAGCCCCTGGAGAGCGGCCAGGCACTGGGCGTCGGTTCCGCCCTGAAGGCTGAGCCTGTACACCTTGCTCAGGATGCCGTACAGGATCCGGGCGCTGGCGAAGTCGTTCTTCTGGTAGCTGTCGAGGGCGTCTTTCTCCTTCTCGGAAGCGATCCAGAAGAGGAGGTTCGGGCCGGACTTCCGGGTCGCCGCTTCCGCGTTCTTCCGGGCCTCTTCGGTATCGGCCTTGGCCCGGTCGGCTCTCTCCTTTTCATTGATCTCCGCCAGGAGCTTCCGCATTTCGGACTCGCCCTTGGTATAACTCTTCCGGGAGGCATCGACCTTGCCGGCATCCCGGAGTTTCCGGGCCTCCTCGATCCGGCCCCGGATGCTGTCCAGGAGGCCGGCGAAGGAAGAACCCGCCGGGATCTTGCCTTTAAGAGCGTTCAGGAACTGTTCGGCCTGGGCGGTGTTTTTTTCCTCGAGGGCCGATTGGAGTTCTTTGCCGAACGAGGCGATCAGGGCCCCGATGTCCGCGGCGTTCGACAGGTCGGGGACCGCCGTCGCCCCGGCCTTTGTCTGGGTTGGCGCCTCGGAGGCCCGGCCGGAAACGGCGGGGGCCTGAGGCGGTGCCTGCGGCGGCGCGGCCGGCTCGAGCGCCGCTCCCCTCGACGGCCTCCGGAACTCGGTCGCGATGCGCCGGGAATTCAGGGTGATGATCCCGGCGACGATCAGGGCCGCTGCCAGGAGTACCGGGATGAGGAGTTTGCGGAGCGCGAATTTGACCGTGATCTCCCGCCCCGTCGCGGGCCTGCGGCTGATCGTCGCCTGGCGCGGCGCTGGGAGTCCCCGGGCCAGGCCGTCGAGATCGGCCAGAATGTCCTCCGCTCTCTGATAGCGGTCTTCCTGCCTCTTTTTGAGGCACCGCAGGATCACCCGGCTGAATCCTTCCGAGACCTGGGCGTTGGCCTCCTTCGGGTCGGGGGCCGGCTCGCTCCGGTGCTTGAGCACGATGCTCAGGGGCGTTTCTCCCTCGAAGGGCAGACGGCCCGTCACCATCTCGTAGAGGATGACGCCGAGGGAATAGATGTCGCTGCGGTGGTCAACCCCCTTGGCCTCGGCCTGCTCCGGGGCCATGTACTCGGGCGTCCCGATGATGACGCCGGTCGCGGTGATGCCCCGCGCGTGAAGCGAGCGGGCGATGCCGAAATCCATGATCTTGGCGTTGCCGTCCTGGTCGATCATGATGTTCTGGGGCTTGAGGTCCCGGTGGATGACGCCCAGGCGGTGAGCCTCGGCCAGTCCCTCGGCGATCTGCCGGGCGAGGTCCACGGCCTTCTCCTCGTTCAGGTGCCCGGATCTGCGGATGAAGCTCTTGAGATCCTCCCCCGGGACGAACTCCATGGAGATGTAGACGAGCAGGCCCTCTTCGTTGATGTCGTACATCCGGCAGACGTGGCGGTGGGCGACCTTACGGGAGAGCCGCATCTCGTTCCGGAACCGCTCGATGACCCCGGGATCTGAGGCGATCTCCGGCTTAAGGAGCTTGAGAGCCACGGTTTCCCGGATCTTGGTGTCAAAGGCCTTGTAGACCGTCCCCATCCCGCCCCGGCCGACCTCCTCGATGATCTCGAAGCGACCGGCGAATGTCGTTCCCCTCTCGAGCCCGCGGGCGGAGGTCGGGTAGGTCATCGTCGCCGAGACTGGCTCGCGGGAGGCCGCCGTCCCGAGCTCGCGACCGCACTGGCCGCAGAAACGCGTGTCATCGGGATTGTCGAACTGGCAATTCGGACATATCATCGCGGCGGCCCGCCTCTTAAGCCTAACAATAACAGCCCGCCGGGGAAATTTCAAACCCCTTCTTATGTACGCGCCGGGCGCCGCTTTGGTTTCCCGGCCCCGTTTCCCGGCGAGCCCGCGCCTGCCGGTCCGGCCGGCCGCCCGTCAGGACGCGGCCCAAAGGTCGGGCGGATAGACGCCCCGGCGGACGAGGTCGAGGATGGCGGCGCGGACCCTCGGCCTGTCCTCCTGGTAGGTCACGCCGAACCAGCGCTCGGGTGTCGGGAGAATCTTCACCCGCGACTTCGCGGCCCGCACGAGGGCGCCGACGGCCTCGGGGATGAGGAACTCGGCCTTCTCCAGGTGCGCGGGGCCGGCCCGGAGGAAGTCGCGGAACAGGATCTCGAGATCGTCGAACAGGCCCGGCTGGAAGCCCCAGAAATTCATGGACACCAGGCTCTCCGGGGGAAGGGGAGTCCAGGTTGTGCCGTCTTCAGTGAACTTGATGGCGTCCGGGAACCTCTGGACCTTGAGTAGCTCGCGAATGTTGACTAGGTAGCCGTCGGGGGTGGCTTCGCAGACCCCCCGCGCCACGTGGCCGTGCTCCGAGAGGGTATTGGCCAGCACGTAACCGATCATGGCCGCGTCTCCAGACCGGCGGCGGTGCCGGATCCGGCGAAGCTCGGCGGCCATGATGTCGAACGTGGAGCGCCCGTAAAAATCGTCGGCGTTGATGGCCGCGAACGGCGTCCGGACGGCCGGCCGGCAGGCCAGGATGGCCTGGGCCGTCCCCCAGGGCTTGACCCGGTCCTCGGGGACCGGGAACCCCGCTGGCACCTGGCTGACGGACTGAAAGACGTAGGCGGTGTCGGCAGCGTGCTCGACCTTGCGGCCGGTCCTGTCGCGGAAGGGGGCTTCGAAGTCCTTGCGGATGATGAAGACGACCCGGTCGAAACCAGCCCTCAGGGCGTCAAAGACGGAATACTCCATTACGACCTCGCCGCCCGGCCCGAAGGCTTCTATCTGCTTCAGGCCGCCGTAGCGGCTGCCGATCCCCGCCGCCATGACCACCAGAGTCAGAGAAGACATGCCTCGCTCCTTCTGGATGCCGGCCTCCCTCTGCCCGTATCTTAACGGATCGTTTCCGGCAGGTCAAACGGCCCCGGCCGACCTTTACTTATGCCCCCCCATCCGTTATGATGAAGGTGGAAAAGCAGGTGACCCGATGATCCGATCGACGACCGTTATCTGTGTTCGTCACAAGGGGAAAATCGCCATGGCCGCCGACGGCCAGGTGACGATGGGCCAGACCGTGCTCAAGAAGACGGCCCAGAAGATCCGCCGCCTCCATAAGGGGGAGGTCCTGGCCGGGTTCGCCGGCGCCACGTCCGACGCCTTCGCCCTTTTCTCCCGGTTTGAGATCAAGCTCGAGGAGTACCGGGGCAACCTTTCGCGGGCCGCCATCGAGCTGGCCAAGGACTGGCGGCTGGAGAAGGCCCTGCGCCAGCTGGACGCCCTCCTCGTCGTCGCCGACAAGGTCAGCACCTTCCTCATTTCCGGGACCGGGGACGTCGTCGAGCCCGACGACGGCATCATCGCCATCGGCTCCGGGGGGGCCTACGCCCTGGCCGCGGCCAGGGCCCTGATCAAGCACACGGACCTTCCGGCCCGCGAGATTGCCGAGGAGGCCCTGCGGATCAGCGCCGACATCTGCGTCTATACCAACCAGCACATCACCCTCGAGGAGTTGTGAATGGCCATCCCGCTCCCCGAGACCTTCGAACCGAGCCGCACCGACCGGCTTGAGATCGAGCTCACACCCCAGGAGATCGTGGCCGAGCTCGACAAGTACATTATCGGCCAGAAGGCCGCCAAGAAGGCCGTAGCCATCGCTCTCCGGAATCGTTTCCGGCGGCGGAAACTCCCGGCCGAGCTGGCCGACGAGATCGCCCCCAAGAACATTCTGATGATCGGCCCCACGGGGGTGGGGAAGACCGAGATCGCCCGGCGTCTGGCCAAGCTGACCTCCTCGCCCTTTCTCAAGATCGAAGCCAGCAAGTTCACCGAGGTGGGCTACGTCGGCCGGGACGTCGAGTCCATGATCCGGGACCTCGTCCGGATCTCCGTGGACCTGGTCAAACAGGGGAAGATCGCGGAGATCGAGGAAAAAGCGCGGGGCCATGTCGAGGAGCGGCTCCTCGACCTTCTTTTGCCGCCGTTCCCCAAGCCCGCCGAAGCGCCGGCAGCGGATGACGATCAGACCCTCCGCGCGACCCGCGAGAAGCTGCGGAAGCAGCTCCAAGAAGGGGCCCTCGACGACCGGGCCGTGGAAGTCGAGGTCAAGGAAAAGAGCCTCTCGCCCTTCGAAATCTTCTCGAACTCGGGGGTCGAGGAGATCGGCATCCAGATCCAGGAGATCATCCCCGGCTTCATGGGCGGGCGGTCCAAGAGGAGGCGAATGAAGATCCGGGAGGCCCGCGGCCTCCTGCTCGAGGAGGAGGAGAAGCGACTGGTGGACATGGACCAGGTCTCCCAGCTGGCTATCGAGCGCGTAGAGCAGTCGGGCATCATCTTCCTCGACGAGGTCGACAAGATCGCCGGCCGCGAATCGGGGCACGGCCCCGACGTCAGCCGCGAGGGCGTACAGCGCGACCTTCTGCCCATCATCGAGGGCACGACCGTCAACACGCGGTTCGGCCTGGTCCGCACGGACCACATCCTGTTCATCGGCGCCGGGGCCTTCCACGTTTCGAAGCCGGCGGACCTCATCCCCGAGCTCCAGGGGAGGTTTCCGATCCGGGTCGAGCTCACGCCGCTCGGCAAGGACGATTTTGTGCGCATCCTCACGGAGCCGGAGAACGCCCTCATCAAGCAGTACCGGGCCCTGATGGCCACGGAGGACGTGGAGGTCGAATTCACGCCCGACGCCGTCGACGAGATTGCGGTCATTGCCGAGCGCGTGAACGGCGATTCCGAGAACATCGGCGCCCGCCGCCTGCACACCATCATGGAGAGAGTCATGGAGGATATCTCCTTCAGGGCCCCGGACATCCGGGAGAGGTCGATGACCATCGACCGGGCCTACGTCCAGAGCCAACTGAAGGACGTTCTCAAGGACCAGGATCTGCGACGCTTTATCCTCTGATGAAGAGACCGGCCGGAATTCTCACCTTTGGGCTCGCCGCCCTCTCGCTTCTTCCGGCCTGCGGGAAGAAAGGCCCTCTTCAGGCCCCCTACGTCCGGGAGCCGGGGACGGCCGAGGGCTTCCGCGCCTTCCAGCGGGGCGGCGCGATCGTTCTCGAGTGGACGAACCCCGCGAAATATATGGATGGGCGGCCTCTCCGCTCCATGGCCGCGGACGAACTTTGGGCCCTCGAGATCCCGGCGCGGGCCGCTCGGGAACCGCTGAAACCCCGCGAGTTCGAAAGCCGGGCCCGGCCGGTTCGGAAGATCACGAAGGAGGAGTTCCGCCCCGCCTTCAAGCCGGCCTCCGCCAAGGCCCCCGACGCGGTCTTCGCTTACCCCTTCGACGTGAAGAAAGCCGGCACCGAGTTCCTGGCCCTGTCAGTCCGGGTCCTGGACGCGGCCGGCCGCGCCTCCAAGCTCGCCGCCCCGGTCGTCGTCCGCCTGCTGGCCTGCCCCTTGCCTCCGGAGATCCGGGATGTCCGTTCCTTCAAGGACCGGATCGAGGTCGATTGGGAGCCGCCCGCGGCCAACATCGGCGGGTCCCGTCCGGCAAGCGTGGCCGGCTACATGGTCTACCGCGGCGAAGACGGGGGGGAGCCCGAACGGCTGACGGCGTCCCCGGTCCCCGGCCCGAGCTACGAGGACCGGAATTTCGAATTCGGACGGACCTACGCGTATTTCGTCCGGGCCTGCACGGCCGGGACGGACCCGTGCATCGAGAGCGGGGATTCGGAGGTCCGCACGGTCGTCCCCCGGGACATCTTTCCTCCTGCCGCGCCCGCGGGCCTCGTGGCCGTCGCGGGGCCGGGCGTCGTCTCTCTGACCTGGGAGTCGGTCTCGGACAGGAACCTCGTCGGCTACAAGATCTGGCGCCGGGAGGCGGGCGGCGCGGACTTCCGCCTGCTCGTCCCGGAGGCCGTCCCCGGCAACACTTACACCGACGCCTCGGTCGAACAGGGCAAAACATACGTGTACGCCGTGAGCGCCTGCCGGCGGAACGGCACGGAGAGCGGGAAGACGGAGAGCGGCCCGGTGAGCCTGAAGGGAGGCCGCCCATGAAGATCTACCGCTTCCGGTACACGAGGAAGATCCTTTACGGGGTCCTCAAGGAGGAGTTCCTGTTCCCCGTGAAGGGCTCAGTCTTCCGGGATTTCGAGATCGGCTCGAGCCCTATCCCGATGGGCGACGTCAGGCTGCTGCCGCCGGTCGTCCCCTCCAAGATCGTCGGCATCGGCCGCAACTACCGGGCCCATGCCGAAGAGCTGGGGCACCCGATCCCGACAACGCCCCTTATTTTTCTGAAGCCCTCGACGGCCGTGATCGGCCCCTACGATCCCATCGGCTATCCGGAGATGTCCGCCCGCGTCGACTACGAGGGCGAGCTTGCCGTCGTGATCAGGAAAAAGACGCGGCAGCTGCGCGATGGGGACGCGGTCGAAGACCACATCCTGGGCTATACCTGCTTCAACGACATCACGGCCCGCGACCTGCAGGAGAAGGACGTCCAGTTCACCCGCGCCAAGTCGTTTGACACCTTCGCCGCCCTGGGCCCTTGCATCGTCACCGACCTCGAGCCCGGCGCGCTGCACCTCAAGACGTTCCTCAACGGGAAGCTCGTCCAGTCCGCCTCGACGGCTCATCTCATCTTTCCGGTCGCGGCCCTCGTCCGGTTCGTCTCGCGGGTCATGACGCTCAATCCCGGCGACCTGATCGCCACGGGGACTCCGTCGGGCGTGGGCCCTGTGAAGCCCGGCGACCGCGTGGACGTCCAGATCGAAGAGATCGGCGTTCTGTCGAACCCGGTGGCGCGGGCCAAACCCTAAAGGAGGACTTATGAAATTCTTCCTGGACACGGCCAACCTGGATGAGATCCGCGAGGTCGCCGCCTGGGGAATCCTCGACGGAGTCACGACGAACCCCTCGCTCGTCGCCAAGGAGGGAGGGACGTTCGAGGACCGCATCCGGGCGATCTGCGCCATCGTTCCGGGACCCGTCAGCGCGGAAGCGGTCGCCACGCGGGCCGAGGAGATCATCCCCGAGGCCCGGCGGCTGGCGGGCATCGCGCCCAACGTCGTCGTCAAGATCCCCGTCGGGATCGAAGGACTGAAAGCGACCAGGGCCCTGGCCGCGGAAAACATCGGGGTCAACATGACCCTCGTGTTTTCGGCAAGCCAGGCCCTGCTCGCGGCCAAGGCTGGGGCCCGCTTCGTGAGCCCGTTCATCGGGCGGCTGGACGACGCCTCTGAGGACGGCATGGCGCTCATAGAGGAGATCACTGTCATCTTCGAGAACTACCGGATCGCGACCGAGGTTATCGTCGCCAGCATTCGCCACCCGAGACACGTCGTCGAGGCCGCCCGGCTCGGGGCCGACATCGCAACGATCCCGTACGCCGTCATGGAGAAGCTGGTCCGGCATCCCCTGACGGACGTCGGCGTCGAGCGCTTCCTGAGCGATTGGAGGAAGATCAAGAAGTGAGGGTCCCGCACCGTCTGCATCTCCATCTGCGGATCCGGGAACACATCCAGGGGCTCGTCCGGAGGACCCGGCGCTTTGCACTCATGCTCTTCGTCCTGATCCTTCTCTTCGGCAGCGTCGTCGTCGGCAAGAACATCTTTTTGGGACAGCTCAAGAGGGAGATCCGAAGGACCTTCCGGTACGGCGATCTCCGGATGTCGTATTTTCCGCCGGCGATCGTCCTCGAAAACGTCCGTTCCGTGCCCGAGCCTCCGGTGTTCCGGGCGCGCCTCATCCGGGTCGAGCTCCCGTTCCTGTCGCTTCTTAGGAACGAAAAGTCTGTGACGGTCTTTCTCGACAGCCCCGAGGTCCGGATCCGCGCCGGGGTGCTCCCGGCGGCCGGCAGGGAGCGGCTTCCCCTCTCCCTTCCGTTCACGATCGAGCGCGGGCTCATCCGCAACGGCAGGCTGCTCTACGAGGGTCAGGGACGCTTTTTCGAAGCCTCCGGCCTCAAGGCCGTCTTCACCGAGAGGGGGGCGGGGTTCGAGTTGAAGGCGGACTCGGACAGGCTGACGGTCGCACCGGTTCCCGGCAAGCCGGGGTTCACCGGGGTCTTCGGGATCGATCTCGCCGGCAGCGGAGACGACGTCCGCGTTCGGCGTCTCACCGTCGAGGGCCCGGACGCAGTCCTGAAGGCGGAGGGGCGCGTCCGGAACCTCCGCCATCCGGAGTTCGACGCCGATATCCGCTATGAAATCGAAGCCGCACGCGCCGCGGACATGCTCCAGCTTCCCTTCACCTGGAAGGGAAGGTTCGGGGGCTCGGGCAAGCTCGGGATCAAGGCCGGAGCCGTCACCCTGACCTCGGACCTTGCGGGCGAAGCGCTCGTCGTGAGCGGCGTTCCCATGGGGCGCGTCCAGGGGCGCCTCAAGTACGGCCCGGGGGCCGGCGGCACGCTGGACCTGGACATCCAAAAGCCCGGCCTTCCCGCCGAATCCCTTTCGCTCGCTTTTCAGGGGAGCCGCGTCACGGGCCAGGCCCGAAGCGTTTATCTCGACCCCGTCATGAGCGAGATCAAAACGGCCTGGCCCGTAGAGTCTCCCCTCTGGGGGACGTTCACCCTGGACAACGGAAGGCTCGAGGCGGAGGGCGAGTTCCGTGACAAGACCCTGGAGAGGCGCGGAAACCGCTTCTCCCTGCGCGGCGAGGTGAAGGTCGGGTTCAACGTGGCGACCCAGGACCTCGAGATCTCCACCGGCTCCATCCTGTCCAGCTTCGGCCGATTTGACGCCCGGTCGGTGTCCCGGATCAACGGTCCCATCGACGCGGAGATCCGGGGAACGGTCACGGACGTCAAGCAGACGCGCGAGTTCCTGTCGCTCTTGCTCGAGCAGACATTCGTTTTTCCCGAGATCCGGGGCGCCGGATATGCCGACGTGCGGTTGACTGGGAGCTCGCTCGATCCGAAGATCGACATCAAAGGCTCCTTCTCGCCCGGTGGCTTCGGGCTGTTCAACGCGGCCTTCGTCGACGGCGAGGCCATAATATCCGGCAAGGACTTCCAGGGGACTTTCCATGTGGACGACCCCGACCTCAAGGCCGACCTTCGCATTTCCGTGGACCCCGAGAAAACCGAGGCGGACATCGACAACGCGGAGGGCAACATCGGCAAGGTCTTCGCGGACCTGGAGGTCCCCTTTCCCCTCCAGGGCCGCGCCTCCGGCCATTTCCACGTCGTCCAGACGCTCACCAGTCAGGACATCACCGGGACGTTTTCGTGCCCCGAAATCGCTGGACTCGGCGAGCGGGCGCGCAACGTCCGGGGGAGCCTCGAATGGAAGGACGGTAGCCTGTCTCTTTCGGATATCAGCCTGGACATCTACGGGGGCACGGTCAAAGGGCGGGCCCGGCTGGAGCTCCCGGGCAGGGCTTTCGACGCCGACATCCGCGCCGACAACGTCGACCTTGCCCAGGTGGCTCCCGGCGTCAGCGGAGTTCTCTCCCTGTCCCTCGCGGGTCGCGGCACATTCGGAAAGGACCGGCTGTCGGGCCGGTACACGGTAGAGGACCTCCTCGTGCCGCCCCTCCAAAAGACAGAGGCCGATGGCGAGGTCAGCCTGGCTTATGTGCAGAACCGGGTGTCCGTCGAGGCCTCCGGCCGCTTCGCCCCCGGCGACAACGAAGCCCAAGCCGCCTTCTCCATCCCCCTGACGGAGAACTCCCTCGCCGGAAGCCTCAAAGGGCACTGGACGAACCTCGACCTCCTCCTGCCGTGGACGGGAGCGAAGGGCCGCCTGGAATTCGCCGTCGAGTTCAGCGGCCCGCGGACCTCCCCGCACGTTTCCGGAACGGTCGGTTTTCAGGGCCCCCTGATGCCGTTCCCGCGTTTCGCCCACGCCGTCACCGACTACTCGGGCACGGTCCATATCGAGAACGGGCGGCTCATTATCACGGACCTCAAGGGGAAGCTCGGCGGCGGCGATGTCTCCGCGGCCGGGGAAATCGGCCTCGGAAAGTCCGGCGTCGAGACGATCCGCATGAGCATGAGCGGGAAGGACATGCAGGTCGCGCTGCTCGAAGGGACCCGGGCCCTCGTGGACGGGAACGCCCAGATGATCAAGGACAGCGGCCAGTTCGTCTTGGGCGGAGATTTCCTGATCAAGAAGCTCCTCTGGCGCCGCGAGTTCTTCGAGACCTTCAGCTTCTCCTCGGCCGCGCTCTACGAGGCGAACCCGGAGCCCTCGTTTTTCGACGACATGACGCTCAACCTCCGGCTCAGTGCCCCCGATAACGCGGTCGTAGATAATTCGCTCGGCCGGGCGACGGGGCGCTTTGACCTCGCCGTAAGCGGGAACGTCCTTGACCCCGTCCTGCTCGGCGACATCGAGATCCTGAAGGGGACGTTCATCTTCCAGGACCAGGATTTCCGCATCCTCAAGGGACGGGTCAGCTTCGCCAACCCGGCCTCGACCGAACCCTACATCGATTTGCGGGCCGAGACCTACATCAAGAACTACCGCGTGTCGCTGAACCTCACGGGCTATCCCAGCCGCCTCAAGCCGGAATTCGCCTCGTCGCCGCCGCTGCCGCCCGAGGACGTGCTGGCCCTGCTGACGATGGGAGAGGCGTTCGAGAGCGCGTACACGTACAACCCCGAGACGAGCATGACCATGGACACGGCCTCGCTCCTGTCCTTCCAGATCGCCGACGAGGCCAAGAAAAGGGCCGAGAGCCTGTTCAGCCTGGACCGTTTCCGCATCGACCCATTCGTCATCAGCTCCTCGTCTGAAATCACGGCCCGGCTGACGGTCGGAAAGAAGCTGTCCCGGAACGTGCTCTTCATCTATGCCACGAACCTGGCCACGCAGCGCGACGAGATCTACAACATGGAATGGGAAGCCCGGAGCGACTTCTCGCTCGTCGCGGTCCGCAACGAATTGGGGCGGCTGAGCTTCAACCTCAAGTACCGGACGAGGTTCTAGGGGATGGGCTCGCGGAAGATCGGTCTTCTGCTCGTCGCGGCGGCGATGTTCGCCGCGGCGGCCCCGGCCGCGCCGTCTGATGCTCCGATCGTGCAGAAGGTCAGCGTCGTCATGGACGGCCGGCCGTCTCCGCCGGCGTTCCGCGACCTCATTCCCATTGTTCCGGGGGACAAGTATTCCCTGTCGGCCGTCGACCGCGTGGTCAAGCAAATGTATCAGACCGGCCTGTTCACCGACATCCGCGTTGCGCTGGGCGGCGAGGGAGGGTCGGAGCTGACGTTCTTCCTCACCCGCAACCTCAGCGTCCGCCGCCTCGATGTCCTGGGCGCCCGGATCAAGACGTCCGGGCTGGCCGAGACGCTGGAGACCTACCGGCCGGGGAGCGTGTACGTTGAGGATCGGATGTCGAAGGCGGTCGCGGAGATCAAGGACGCCCTGCGGCGCGAGGGATATTTCGGCGCCGGCGTCAGCCCCATGGTCCAGCGGGTCCCGAACGAGGCCCGGGTGGACATCTTCTTCCGGATCGGCGGCTGGAGGAGATACCGCATCGAGTCCCTGGCCGTCCTCGGAACGACCCTGGTCCCCATTTCGGACCTCGAGAAGCGGATGAAGAGCCGGAAAGGCAGAGATTACGTACCCGCACAGCTTGATAGGGACATCCAGTCCCTCGCGGCCTATTACGCCTCCCTCGGATACTCGCGGTCCGAGATCGACCTCGAAACCGAAACATTCAACGAGGCGCGCGGGACGGTCGCCCTGGCTATCCGCATCGATCCTCAGGAAAAGATCACCATCGTCATCAACGGTGCCAAGGTCTCCAAGAGCCTCGTCGCGCCGATCTGGCAGGAGCGCATCTTCGAGGAGTGGGGCCTGGCCGAGGGAGAGGTCCGGGTCCTGAGCGCGCTCAGGAAGAAGGGATACGTCTTTGCCGCCCTGAAGAGTCGGATCGAGAGAGGCGAAAACGAGATCCGCGTCGTCTACGACGTGACTCCGGGCCGGAAGTACCGGATCGAGGAGATCACCTTCGAGGGTGTGAAAGCCTTCACGCCGAAGCGGCTGAGGGACGAGCTCGTCGTCAGTGAGCGAGTCCTGTTCTTTTCTCTCTTGAGCTATGACCGCCTGTTCGTCCTCCCGCGGGAGGTCGAGTACTTCTACCAGTCGCACGGCTTTCCCGACGTGCGGGTCGACCTCCAGATGCGCGGCATCGGGACGAAAGGCGTTCAGGCGGTCTTCAAGATCCAGGAAGGGCCGCAGCAGAAGATCCGATCCATCGGCTTCCCCGGCGCCCGTCTCTTTCCGCCCGCCGCGATCCTCAAGGGCATGGTGGAGGCGCCGGGGGGTCCGTTCTTCCCGCCCAATGTCCAGCGGGACCTCGGCATCATCGAGACATTCTATCTCAACCACGGCGTCCGCGGGACGAGAATCACGCCCCGCGTCGAGAGGGCGGAGGCGAACCTCTTTGACCTGAATTTCGAGATCGACGAAGGGCAGGTCGTGACCATTCGCAGCATCCTCGTCACCGGGAATCGGACGACGCGGCTCTCGGTGATCAACAAGGAGATCCGGGTGAAGAAGGGCCAGCCTGCGGACTATTCGCTCATCCAGGAGTCCAAGCGCCGGCTCGAGAGGCTCGGCATATTCTCGAACGTTAGGATCGACGAGATCCGGACGGACCCGAAGAGCGAGAATCTGATTATCGACGTCACCGAGGGGGAGACGAACTACGCCGGCGTCGGAGCCGGCCTCGAGACGGTCAGCTCCGTCGACTCCCTGGCCCTATGGAATAGTCAGTACCGGCCCACGGGGACCGGCGAGTACATCCGCAGCAACGTCCTGGGGACGGCCGCCCAACTCAGCCTGATCGGCCAATACAGCATCGTCGAGAAACGGGCCATCATCTCCTGGACCCAGCCGTATCTGTTCGGCCTGCCCCTGCGGCCGTCGCTGCTCGGCTGGACCGAAGCCGAGGACCTGATCAGCTACGCCTACGAGCGCCGCGGCATCAGCTTCAACACCGCTCAGCCGCTCGGAGGGGGAAACTTGCTGCTGCTGACGCTGAGCGCGACGCGGACGATCCTGACCAAGCTGGAGATCCCCGAGTCCGACGTCGACCGCCGGCTCCAGCCCTATTCCACCGCGCTTCTTTCGGTCAGCCTGGTCCGAGACCGGAGGGACGACACGCTCAACCCCGAAAGGGGCTACTTCCTGAGCGCCGTCGGCCAGCTGGCCTCGCCGATCCTCGGGACGGAGTCGGAGTACTGGAAGGCATTTTTCAAGTTCCAATATTTTCACCCGGTCGTCACCCGGGTCGAGTTCGGGCTGACGGCGCGCGTCGGGCTCGGCCACGGCCTGATCTCCATCGCCGAGCGGTACTTCGCCGGCGGCGCCAATTCCTTCCGGGGCGAATCGTTCGACATGCTCGGGCCGAAGGACCCGAGCACCGGGAACCCCGTCGGCGGCAAGGCCCTCTTCGTCCTCAACTCGGAGCTCGGCTTTCCTCTCATCCCGGCCCTCAAGGATCTTTCCGGGGTCGGGTTCTATGACCTCGGAAACGTCTTCGCCGAGATCTCGGACTTCAGGATCGCCGCGCTCGAGTCGGCCATGGGCTTCGGCCTGCGCTACCGGACGCCCCTCGGGCCGCTGCGGCTGGAGATGGCCTGGAAACTGGGGACCCCGGATTCCAGCCGGGGGCACAAGCCCCTCCTCTTCATCACCATCGGGAACATGTTCTAAAGCCATGAAAAAAAGCATCGCCATCACTCTTCTCTTCGGCTTGGCTGCCGTAGCCCCGGCCCGGGCCCAGACGGTGGATTGCCTCGTCGCTGTCGTCAACGGCCAGCCGGTGACTCTGGCCGACCTCCGCATCGCGCGCGAGTTCGGCCTCCCGGTCGCCGCCGGCTCCGATGGGACGCCGATGGCCGTCCTCGACGCCCTCGTCGACCAGAAGATCGTCCTCGAGGTGGCCCGGGAGCCGGTGGCCATCAGCGGCGACGACCTGAACCGAGCTCTCGACGCCCTGAAGAACAGGCTCGGCTCCGACGCGTTCGAGGCCAAGCTCCGGGCGTTCGGTCTGACCGAGGCGGACCTTTATCCCTTGCTGGCGGACCAGATCCGGTATGATAAGGTAGTCTCCAACCGGTTCAGCCCTGCGATCCCTGTGCTGCGCGGCGAAGCCGAACAATATTACCGCGAGGTGTACGTTCCCGAACGGAAGACCCGGGGCCTCGCGCCCGAAGAGTTCGAGAAAGCCCGCCCGGAGATCGAGAGCCGGCTGAGGGAGAAGCTCAAGGCGAAAAAAGTGGCCGAGTGGGTCAAGAGTCTGCGCGGCCAGGCCGAAGTCCGGATCGACACGAGCTGCCTCACCGGCGAGAAGGAGGGCATGCCATGAGCCGGATCGCCTGCCTGTTCCCCGGCCAGGGCTCCCAGGCCGTCGGCATGGGGCTCGATCTTTTCGAGCGGTCGCCGCTTGTCCGGGACCTCTACGGCCGGGCCGACGAGATCTTGGGCTTTCCGGTCTCCCGGCTCTCGTTCGAAGGGCCCGACGCCGAGCTCCGACTCACCGCCAATACGCAGCCGGCCCTTCTCGTCCACGGCATTGCGGCCTACCGTCTTCTCGACCGGGAACCCGTCGTCGCCGCCGGGCACAGCCTCGGTGAATACACGGCCCTCGTCGCCGCGGGTTCCCTGAGCTTCGAGGAGGCCGTCGGGCTCGTCCACAAGAGGGGTCTGTACATGCAGGAGGCTGTCCCCGTGGGGACGGGGGAGATGGCCGCCGTCCTCGGCGTCGGCGGCGAGGTGATTCAGAAGTCCCTGGACGCGGCGCGGACGGGGGTCGTCGAGATCGCCAACTGGAACAGCGGCGAGCAGATCGTCATCTCCGGCGAGAAAGCGGCAGTCGAGGAGGCCCTGGCGCTGATCAAAGCGCCGCGCGCGGTGATGCTTCCCGTCAGCGCCCCGTTCCATTCCCGGCTCATGCGGCCGGCCGAAGAGAAGCTGGCCGCCGACCTGGACCGGGTCACCTTCCGGGACCCAGGATTTCCCGTGATCACAAACGTGGACGCGCGGCTCATCCGCACCGGGGAAGAGGCGCGCGACGCCCTCAAGCGCCAGGTCAGCCGGGCCGTCCTGTGGGCGAGCTCCATGAAGATCCTGGAGGGCATGGACATCGACATCTGCGTCGAGCTCGGACCGGGAAAAGTCCTGTCCGGGCTGTTCAAGCGCATCAGCCGCAACTGGCCCAAGGCGCCGGCCGTGGCCAGCGTGGAGAACTGGGAGGGCCTGGAGAAAACGAAGGCGGCCCTGTCAGGGCTGCTTTGAGAGGACCTGGGGCCCGAAGCGGATGTAGTACTCGGCCGCGGACGCCAAGGCCACGATGATGACCAGCCAGAGCAGGATCTGAGCGAGGAAGAAGAGCTTTCCCAGATAGATCGGGCCCAGGATCAGGGCGCCGACCGCCCACGACTCGATCCCCATCTTGGCCTTGCCCAGCCGCAGCGCAGGGATGTGCAGACCCTTGGAGGAGGCAATGGCGCGGAAGCCCGAGACGGCCAGCTCGCGGCCGATGATGACCACGGCGGCCCACGCCGGGACGCGGCGGAGCGCGACGAGGCAGATGACCGCCGATGTAACCAGAAGCTTGTCGGCTGTGGGATCGAGGAGCTGGCCTATGACCGTCACGAGGCCTTTTTTTCTGGCCAGATAGCCGTCCAGCCAATCGGTGATGGACGCGAAGACGAAGATCGCCGTGCCGATCAGGTCCCGCGCCTGAAAGTTCGTTAGGAGAACGGCGACCAAGGCCGGGATGGCGACGATCCTGACCAGGGTCAGATAGTTGGGAGCATTCACGAAGCGGAGATTACTATAGCTTTCCGCAAATTGTCAATCTCGTCCTCGTCGTCTTGAAAATCGCCCGGGCCCTCGGTATAGTGAGGGGGTTCCGCAATGGCCAACGACACATCCCTGACGCCGATGATGGAGCAATATTTCCGCGTCAAGGACGAGCACCGGGACGCGCTGCTGTTCTTCCGCCTCGGCGACTTCTACGAGATGTTCTACGAGGACGCCAAGCTCGCCGCGCCCCTGCTCGGACTGGCGTTGACCTCCCGCCAGAAGATTCCGATGTGCGGCGTGCCCTACCACGCCGTGAATTCTTACCTGAAGAAGCTCCTCCGCCAGGGTTACAAGGTCGCCATCTGCGAGCAGGTCGAGGATCCGCGGACGGCCAAGGGGGTCGTCAAGCGCGAGGTCATCAAGGTTCTCACCCCGGGGACGGCGGTGGAAATCGACGCGGACGACGCCAAGGAGACTGCCTTCATTGTCTCCCTGGATCTCGAGGCGGACGGCTGGGGGCTCGCTCTCGTGGACCTCTCCTCCGGCGCGATGAGGACCCTGCAGGGAGGATGGGACGAGGTCAAGGCGCTGGCCGACGAGATGTTCCGGGCCGACCCCAAGGAGATCCTCTATGCCGAGGGAGCCGAGGACCGTCTGACGGCGGTGCTCGCCGTGAACGGCCTGACCTCGGTGCCGAAGAGTGCCGCCGAAGCCTGGCTCTTCGATTATCCGCAGGCGAGCCACGTCCTGCTCGAGCATTTCGGGGCCAGGTCCCTCGCGGGATTCGGCCTCGCGGACAAGAACCTGGCCGTCTCGGCTGCGGGCGCCCTCTTATCCTACGTCAAGAGGGTCCGCCGCGACTCCCTGCGCCTGGTCGACCGGATCTCCTATCTGCACCCGGGCGACAGGCTCAGCCTCGATGCGACGACGATCCGGAACCTGGAGCTCGTCCGGAACCTGAGGGACGGGAAGGTCAAGGACTCCCTCGTCGACGTCATCGACTTCACCGTCACCGCTCCTGGAGGCCGACGGCTCCGCTCCTGGCTGCTCCAGCCGCTGTTCGACCCGGCGGCGATCCGGGCCCGACTCGACGCGGTCGAGGAGGTCCTGGGCGCGACCGTCGCCCGGCACGAACTGAGGGAGACGCTCGGCGGCATCCACGATTTGGAGAGGCTTGTTGGCAAGATCTCGCTCTCGGTCGCGCACCCCCGGGACCTCGTGGCCCTCAAGAAATCCCTCCTCCCGCTCCCGGCGCTCGAGGAGGGCCTCCGGCGGTTCGCTGCCGGGCTCTTCCGGGAAATCGCCGCCCGCTGGGACAATGCGCGCGACGTCGCCGAGCTCGTCGACCGGGCGATCCTCGAGGAGCCCGCGTTCCTGCTGACGGAAGGCGGCATCATCCGGGACGGATTCAACGCCGACCTCGACGAGCTGCGCTCCGTCAGCCGGTCGGGCAAGACCTTCATCGCCCAGATGGAAAAGAGGGAGCGCGAGCGGACGGGCATCTCTTCGCTCAAGGTCCGCTACAACAAGGTCTTCGGCTATTCCATCGAGGTGACGAAGCCCAACCTGTCCCAGGTCCCCCCCGATTACATCCGCAAACAGACGCTCGTCGGCTCCGAGCGCTTCCTGACTCCCGAGCTCAAGGATTACGAGGAGAAGGTCCTTCACGCGGAGGAGCGGATCGGCCAGCTCGAAAACCGCATTTTCCTTGAGGTCCGCGACGCCGTCGCCCGGGAGACGGGCCGGCTGCAAACGATCGCCGCCGACGTCGCCCGCGTGGATGTCCTCCTGGGTCTGGGCGAGTGCGCGGCCCAGAGGAACTATGTCCGGCCCGACGTCAACGACGGCGAGGCGATTGTCATCCGCGAAGGCCGGCACCCCGTGATCGAAGTCAGCCAGGGGGAGCCGTTCATTCCGAACGACACGGACCTGGACTGCGGGGAAAACCAGATCCTCGTCATCACCGGCCCGAACATGGGCGGCAAATCAACCTTTCTCCGCCAAGTCGCCCTGATCGTCGTCCTCGGCCAGATGGGCTCGTTCGTCCCGGCCCGCTCGGCGACCATCGGCCGCGTCGACAGGATCTTCACCCGGATCGGGGCCACGGACTTCCTGACCGTGGGCCAATCGACATTCATGGTCGAGATGCTGGAGACGGCCGGCATCCTCCACAACGCCACGTCCCGGAGCCTGGTCCTGCTCGATGAGGTCGGGAGAGGCACGAGCACCTTCGACGGACTGAGCATCGCCTGGGCCGTCGCCGAGTATCTCCACGAGCGGGAGGGCCTGCGGCCCCGGACGCTCTTCGCCACGCACTACCACGAGCTGACCGACCTGGCCCTGACGATGAGCCGGATCAAGAACTACCATGTCTCCGTGCGGGAGTGGAAGGACGAGATCATCTTCCTGCGGAAGATCGTGCCTGGGCCGTCGGACAAGAGCTACGGCATCCACGTCGCCAAGCTGGCGGGCATCCCGCAGGACGTCATCGACCGGGCCCGGGAGATCCTCTTCAACCTCGAGCGCCAGGAGCTCGACGAGGCCGGCGCGCCGCGCCTGGCCCATCGGACTTTCGAGACCCGGGACCGCAGCCAGCTCCTGCTCTTCGCCGAAGACCGGGAGATCGCGCGCCTCAAGGACCTGGAGCGGGAGATCGGCGGCCTGGACCTCTCCTCCCTGACCCCCCTGGAGGCGCTGAATATCCTAGACGGCCTCAAGAGCCGTCTCAAGCCGGGGCCCGAGCCCTAGAAAGCTTCGGATTCGTCTTCGGCGTCCGACTCCGGTTCGTCCTCTTCTTCTTCCTCTTCTTCCTCGTCTTCGTCGTAGTCCCGGTCTTCATCCTCATCGTAGGACGTCTCGCCGACGTCCTCTTTCCGTTCGCCGAGGGCCTCGTCGAACTCATCCCGGTCCTCGTAGCGGCGGATGGAGTTGGCCGCGGAATCGCTGTAGCAGAGCTCGAGGTAGTCCTCCTCGATGACGCAGAAGACCGACATGCTGTGGCCCGTCTGCAGGTTGCCGACCGACTCGACGACTTCCGCGGCCTTGGACTTTTTGATGGCGTCAAGGGTCAGCCAGCTGGTGATCTCCATCTCTTCCATGAATGAACTCCTACCAAGAATAAATATCGATTTTGAGTCGTTTGTCAAGGGGCCGGCGGGATGCGGCAGCCGGCCGCTCCGGCACCTTGACAGTTCTCCGGCCGGACGGTTAAATAAGAGAGATCCGGAGGTTAGAGAGGCGCATCATGAGATGGGACAAGTTCACGGTCATGTCGCAGGAGGCCATCCAGCAGGCGCAGGCCAAGGCCGAGGAGTCCGGCCACCAGGAGATCCGCCCCGAACACCTGGTCTGGAGCTTCCTCCACCAGGACGGGAACATCGTCAATGCGCTTTTAGCCAAGGTCGGGGCCCCGACGGCGAAGATCCGCGCCGACGTCGAGGCGGCCCTCGCGGCGCTGCCGAAAGTCAGCGGCGGCGCGGAGGTCTCGCTCTCGCCGGCCCTGCGCCAGGTCCTCACAGTGGCCGAAAAGGAAGCGGAGGCGCTGAAGGACGAGTACGTCTCGACCGAACATATCTTCCTCGCTATGCTCGAAGAGCGGGGTGGCGGGGTTTCGCGGATCCTCGGCGCGAACGGCGTCAGCGCGGACGCCGTGCTCAAAGCCTTGGCCTCGGTCCGCGGCTCGCAGAGGATCACCGACCCCCAGCCGGAGGGGAAGTACCAGGTCCTCGAAAAATACGCCCGGGACCTGACCGTGCTGGCCCGGCAGGGCAAACTCGACCCCGTCATCGGTCGGGAGGACGAGATCCGGCGCGTCATCCAGGTCCTGTCGCGCCGGACGAAGAACAACCCGGTCCTGATCGGAGAGGCGGGCGTCGGGAAGACGGCGGTCGTCGAAGGCCTGGCCCAGCGCATCGCCAACGGCGACGTGCCCCAATCGCTCAGGAACAAGCGGCTTCTGGCCCTCGACATCGGCGCCCTCGTTGCGGGCACCAAGTATCGTGGCGAGTTTGAGGACCGCCTCAAGGCCATCCTAAAGGAGATCCGGGAGTCGGGAGGGGACGTTGTTCTTTTCATCGACGAGCTCCACACGATCATCGGCGCCGGCGCGGCCGAGGGCGCCGTCGACGCCTCGAACATGCTCAAGCCGGCCCTGGCCCGGGGCGAGCTGCGGTGTGTCGGGGCGACGACCCTCAACGAGTACAAGAAATACATCGAGAAGGACGCGGCCCTCGAGCGCCGCTTCCAGCAGATTTATATCGGCGAGCCGTCGGTCGAGGAGACGATCTCGATCCTCCGCGGCTTGAAGGAGAAGTACGAGGTCCACCACGGCGTCAAGATCAAGGATGCCGCCCTCGTGGCGGCGGCGGCCCTCTCCAACCGCTACATCTCGAGCCGCTATCTGCCCGACAAGGCCATCGATCTCGTCGATGAGGCGGCCTCTCGTGTGCGAATCCAAATCGACAGCCTGCCGGAGGAGATCGACCAGCTCGACCGCCGGACGCTTCAACTCGAGATCGAGCGCCAGGCTCTGCGCAAGGAGAAGGACACGGCCTCCACCGAGAGGCTCGAGAGGATCGAGGCCGAGTTGGCAAATCTCAAGGAAAAGGCCGGCGCCCTGCGGGCCCGCTGGCAGAACGAAAAGACAGTCATCGAGTCCATGGGCCGGCTCAAGGAACAGAGCGACGCTCTCAAAGTCGAGGAACAGAGCGCGGAGCGCCGCGGCGACCTCGAGCGCGCAGCCGAGATCCGCTACGGCCAGCTCATCGAGAACCAGAAGGAGCTCGATCGCCTCGGCGCGGAGCTCGCCGCGCTCCAGGCCGGCGGCAAGATGCTCAAGGAGGAGGTGGATGAGGAGGACGTCGCCCAGGTCGTCTCGAAATGGACCGGAATTCCGGTTTCCAAGATGCTCGAGGGCGACGTCGACCGGCTGATCCGCATGGAGGATATCCTGTCCCGGCGCGTCGTCGGGCAAGACCAGGCCATTCAGGCCGTGTCGGCCACGATCCGCCGGGCGAGGGCCGGTATCCAGGACGCCTCCCGGCCCATCGGGTCCTTCATCTTCCTGGGGCCGACCGGCGTCGGCAAGACCGAGCTGGCCCGGGCCCTGGCCGAGTTCCTCTTCAGCGACGAGAAGGCCATGGTCCGGCTCGACATGTCGGAGTACATGGAGAAGCACACCGTCTCGCGGCTGATCGGCGCGCCGCCGGGCTACGTCGGCTACGAGGAGGGCGGGCAACTGACGGAGGCCGTCAAACGGCGCCCCTACTCGCTGGTTCTCCTCGACGAGATCGAGAAAGCGCATACCGACGTCTTCAACGTCCTCCTTCAGATCCTCGACGACGGGCGCCTGACGGACGGCAAGGGGCGGACCGTGGATTTCAAGAACACCGTCATCATCATGACCTCCAATCTCGCCAGCCAGGCCATCAAGGAGCTCGGGGGGGATTACGGAAAGATGGAGAAGGAAGTCCGGGCCGTCCTCGAAAATCATTTCAAGCCGGAATTCCTCAACCGCATCGACGAGGTCATCATCTTCCGGGCCCTGACGAAGGCCGACATCCTGCGGATCGTCGACCTCCAGCTCGAAGAGCTCAGGAAGCGCCTGGCCGAGAAAAAGATCGGGCTCGCGGTTTCGTCGGACGCCAAAGACATCCTGGCGGAGAGGGGCTGGGATCCCGTTTACGGCGCCCGCCCCCTGAAACGGACGATCCAGAGGGACATCCAGAACCCCCTGGCCATGAAGATCCTGGCGGGCGAATTCGGGGACGGGGACACCGTGTCCGTGGGGACGGACAAGAAGGGCGGACTCCTTTTTAAGAAAAAAACGGGCGCGGAAAAGGACAAAGCGGGGAAAATAAAAAATGGCTAGGGACGGAATCGAACCGCCGACGCAAGGATTTTCAGTCCTTCGCTCTACCGACTGAGCTACCTAGCCATGAGGCCGGGCTCGCGGCGCACGGCCCCATCAGTATAATTATCCCCCCGGCCAAAGTCAACACGCCCGAACGGCCCCGGCAGGCCGCTTGAAGAGGCATTCCCTCCCGTCCCCAAGCCCTTGCCCGGGAAGAGGACGGGCCCGCCCGCGTGCTGTCCGCCAAATTGAAATGGCCCGGGGGTTATGATATCCTGAGTCCGGAGCGCGCCGCGGATGGATGAAGAGACGCTGAAACAGATCCTCTTGAAGGAGAACCGCGCGTTCCGGAAGGCCTTCGGCGATCATCGGAGCTGCGAGCTCGAGCTCGAGCGGCTCCGGCTGAAGCCGCGGCTCAGCGAGGCCGAGGCCCTGGCGGAGCGCGACCTCAAAAAGCGCAAGCTGGTCCTCAAGGACCGGATGTACCGAATCATGCAGGAGCACGGGAACACCCGGTGAGGAGTCCTTCCGTGTCCGCCCCGAATCAGAAAAAACTCTCCCTGGCGCTCATCGGCTCGGAGACCCTCCGCGGCCGAGAGATCAAGAGCGTCCTGCGCGTCAAGAGGTTTCCCCTCCGGTCGCTCGAGTTGTACGACCCCGATGTCGAGGAGGAATACAGCAAGCTGACCCAGTTCGGCGACGAGCCGAAGGTCGTGCACCACCTAGACCGCAAGTCGCTCGAGGGGCTCGACCTCGTCTTCCTGGCGGCCGACGCCGAGACGAACATGAAGGTCGGGGAGAGCGCGGCAGACACGAATTATCGGGCCCTCGACCTCGCCGAGACGTTCAACGACCGGGAGGATGTGCCGCTCGTCGTCGCCGGGGTCAACGACGCCTCGATCCGGGGGAGGAAAGTCCCCCTGATCGCCAACCCGAACCCGGTGACGATCATCCTCGCGCGTCTGCTCCATGCCCTCGTCGTCTCCTTCGGGGTCCTCAAGGCCGTGGCCTTCGTCCTCGAGCCGGCTTCGGCCTTCGAGGAGGCCGGCATTCAAGAGCTCGCCGACCAGAGCTTCGCCCTCCTCAACAGCTCGTCCATTCCGAAGAAGGTTTTCCGCGAACAGGTCGCCTTCAACCTCCTCTCGCGGGCCGAAAATCCGGCCCGCGAGGCCCGGATCCTGTCCGAGTGCCGGAGGGTTCTCGCGCCGGCCGATTTCCCCATGTCGCTGTCCGTCGTCCTGGCC
>Ga0187770_10000262_pt1 | contig 26414 bp, 26 predicted proteins | sample 0116_SJ02_MP02_2_FD_133154 | JGI IMG/M metagenome (GOLD analysis project Ga0187770, IMG submission 133154) | Tropical peat soil microbial communities from peatlands in Department of Meta, Colombia - 0116_SJ02_MP02_20_MG | ecosystem: Environmental > Terrestrial > Soil > Wetlands > Peat | place...
CGTCGTACACACCGTCGCGATGGGAGAGAATGACGCTCAGGCAGCGGTCGAAGCCTTCGCCAATATGGCCGGCCGCCTCGTGATGCTCAGCAGCGGCGATGTGTACCGCGCTTATGGTCGCTTCACCGGAATCGAGCCCGGGCCGATCGAGGAAGGCCTGCTGACGGAAGAATCGCCTCTCAGGACCGTGTTGTTTCCGTATCGCAAGCAGGCAGATTCGCCGATGGCCCTTCAGTATTGGTACGAGAAGATTCTTGCTGAACAAGCCGTCCTGGAGAGCAAGGCTGCGCCCGCCATTGTGTTGCGGCTCCCGAAGGTGTACGGTCCCGGAGGCAACGAGGATCTGGCAACGGTATACCGGTATCGCCATCATCCCAACTGGCGGTGGAGTCACGGGTATGTCGAGAACATAGCCGCCGCGGTTGAATTGGCTGCCACGTGCAGCGTTGCCGAAAGTCGGGTCTACAACGTAGGCGAGGAATACACGCCAACCATCGCAGAACGACTTGCGTGGATGCCGCAGGCTGCGATCGAGCCGGACTTGGAAAATGTATCCAACTTTGCCCAGAACATTGCCTATGACACGAGTCGGATTCGCAGGGAACTTGGCTACCGCGAGATCGTGCCTGAACAAGAAGCGTTGCTGAGGGCGCTGCGCGGCGAAGCTGGCTGACGGATGCGCTTGCGCAGGTGTTTCCTAGGTGTGAGATCACTCAGCCCCGCATGGTTCGATCGCACCACTCGAGGAATTTCCGGAACGCCGCTCCGCGATGGCTGTATCGCGCCTTTTCTCCTGCGGTGAGTTCGGCAAATGTCTTCTCGATTTGCGGAAAATAAAACAGCGGATCGTAACCGAATCCATTCGTTCCACGCGGCGCTTCGAGAATGATCCCCTCCGCCGTGCCGCGAAATGTAGCCAGCGTTTTGCCATCGCGCGCTACCGCCAGCACGCACACGAATCTTCCCGTCCGCTTTTCACGAGGTACATTCTTCAGCTCCCGCAGCACGCGAGCGTTGTTGGCCTCATCATCGGTGTTCGCGTCGGTGAGTTGGGGTTCTTTCCCATGAAGATCAGAGGCGGCATAGCGCGCCGAATGCACACCCGGAGCTCCGTTCAGCGCGTCAACTTCCAGGCCTGAGTCGTCGGCTACAACAATCTGTCCCGCAACGTGGCGACTATATTCCTCCGCTTTCTTGCGGGCATTTTCCTCAAACGTGACGCCATCCTCGACCACCGCCGGAAGCGAAGAGAAATTCGGGATGCTGGCAATCTCAATGCCGTGACTTTTGGCAGCCCCGGCAAAATCGCGCAGTTTGCCCGGATTCGAAGTGGCAATCAGAATTCGCCGCATCACGCCTTAATAACCCATTAATAACCCAGTCGCAAGGAGACGGAGGGATTTGCAAACCGGGCACTTATGCCGTTTGAGTCTCGCGATTTCGTGCCAGCACAATCCAGAGAACCAGCAGCCAGACCGTCAGCGCAGTCATCCATCCGCCAAGCCTGCGATCCCATGTACGTACAAAATTCAGCTGCACGCGATTCATTCCAGCCTCAACCGGAACCAGCATCTGGCCAGTGTCGGGTCGCGACTTGGTCGTCACAGTATGACCGTTGACTTCGACCTGCCACGCGGGATAGCGAAACAACCGCAATGCAAGTTCGCCGGCGGCGGACATCTCGGCAATGAACGACTTCGATTCCGGGCCCCATCGCGATATTTGAATTCTCCCTTGCGCCGGAGCCTCCACCGAGACGATCGGCGCATCCTTGTCGATCGAGGATGGATCTGCGCCGGTGGGCGTGTACTCGTCCACGCCCTCGTAGCCTATGCCGTCGCTCATGTTGTCCTGCATCTCGCGCAGGTCGGCAGCGCTGTCCCACCACGGTGGCTGGATGCCATGCCACGCGGTTGCGATCACGAGAAGCGCGACTGCGTAGACCGCGATGCGCATCCCCCAACGTCGCACGCCGAGAGCTACGAACATCGATAAGATCATGCTCAGGCACAGCAACCATCGCCACGGAAATTGTAAGAATGCCAGCTTAGGCAGCAATCGCCACACGAGCGCTGTCACCGGAAACATGAGCGCACTGCACACCAATGCCCACACGAGAAGAGCATTCCACGTCGTTCGATTCGCCTGACGCCACTTGCGTGCAGCCCAGGCTGCCGCAAAGGTTGCCGCGATTTCCAGTATCGCCACCCAGGAGATGATGCGGTTGAACTTGTCATGATCGGGGTCGGTGGTGTGAATGAAAAGAAAATTATCCTGCGGACGCAATCCCTGCGACACGGCCTGGGCGACGTCGATCCACTTTTGTTCGTAGATCGCCGGCAGCAGGTAGAAGCTGGAAAGGCACGCGCCCAATACGATGGCGGCGGCTCCGGCCCACAGAACGCGCAGCGATCGTTGCTGCCATGCAAAGGCCAGAAGCAGTAGAGTCAGAGAATAGTGAATCATCAACGCGGCAGGAATATTCGTGACCCAAGCCGCCGCCAACACCAGCGAAAGAGCGCCAGTCCCGCGCTCGCCTTGGGCAATCTTCACGAGAAACAACAGCAGCATCGGCAGCAGGCAACTCGCCAACAGCTCCGCAAAGGAACTGCGCCAGTAGACAATCACAAGATGATACGGATTCACCGCGTAGAACACGGCGGCAAAGATGGCATCACGCCGGCCAAGCCATCGCCGCGCAAGAACGAACATCGACAGTCCGGCAAGAGTGAGTGCAAGCCATATGTAAACGCCGGCAACAATGCTCCAGGGGAAAATTGCGCTGAGCAGCGCGCCCAACATCCACGAAGCGGGAGGATAGAACAGAAAACGCGGTTCACCATAACCGAAGTGCGCGAGTGACGCCCATCGAGGAAGAAAGATGCCCTGCTTCCATTGCATCAGAACCTCGAGCCAGGAGTACAGATGAAATTCAACATCGTGGCCGGAGGGCAGGCCCCCGAAAAAGAAAGGAATTTCCACAGCAAATGCGGCAACACCAACCGCCGGCAATGCCCACCGCAGCGACGCCGGGCGCCCTCGTGCGTCAGGTGGATCCTCGGCCAACGTAGTTTCTTTCAGGCTCGTTCCTTTGGACCAGCAGAATTCGATTCACGCAAGCGGAAACTTTTCCAGTCTACATTTAATCCACATTTAATACTGCGTACATCAGAGCGCAACGTAGATGCTCTACGGTGCTGCGACATAGGGGTGGAACAGACCAAAGAGAATTGAAGGACCCGCACCAGAGACGGGGCTGGGTTCTTCGATTCTCGGCAGTCGCTCACCTGCCAGGCCTCTCGCACCTGCCTCTGCTCTCGCCTGCAGCGCTGCCCGTAGGAAACTCCCTCATCAATTGCCGCTTAGTGACCCTGCCCGCGGGAGGCTTTTGTTCTTAGAGATCGGCAAGGCAATGGCCGCGGAAGCCGCACTACGAGGATTTGGCGACTTAGTCGGCGAGGATACTAACGAGGATACTAAACAGATGCGGTTTCTTGCGGATTCCGTTGATGGCAGAGTTCGGCCATGAACTCGTCTTCCTGGAGAGAAGCCCCGCGACGCAGAAGTTCAAGCAGGGGATCTTCCCACTCGTCGGCGGTCTGCGCAGCATCGCCAGAGGGTTCGAACTGGGTCAAATCTGCAACTAACGCGCGCGGCGAAACCAGAAGTTCGGGTTTCGTGTCAGGGTTGCTGCGCAGGACGTCAATCAAATTGGTCACCTGCGCCCGCTGCTCCTCAGTGCGGGAAGGAAATTCGACCCCCATCCCCTTTCCCGGATGCGCCACACGGACCATGCCTTCAATATGAACCTCGAGGTTTCCGGTCTTGAGGCAGAAATCAACCAGCGCACGCTCGGGAAACGGGGCGTCCGTTTCCACGTAGCATCCGCCCAGGCTCAGGTCGGTAAGCTTGCAATGAGGCACGATCTCGTTCGTGCCGGCTCCCAGGGCAGCGGCCGCAGACTTCAGCCACGCGTCCAGCTTCTCGGAGACATCTTTGGGCAGATCGAGCATCTGGACTCCGGTCTGTCCGTTTGGATTTGCCCATGCCACCTGTCCTCGCGCTTCGATCTCCAGGGCGCCATCGGGGAGTTGAAAATGAACGGCCAGCAGGGAACCCGCGACCTGGGATTCGGAAGTGAGTACGTCCAGACCTGTCGCAGAAAGGTCCAGAAGAATGCCTTCCACCTTTCGGCCGTCGGGCAGGGTAATCTCGACCGGAGCCTGCACCGGAACGCGCATGGACCGCCGGCGCTCGCGGTTCAACAGAGCGGCGGCAGCTCGGAGTCCTGCTTTGGCTGCTTCCTCTGAAAGCGGCTTGTAGAGCACGAAATGTGCTCCGCCACTCAGAATCTTGCGCACCAGGCTGGCATCGGGCACCAGGGCGATGCTCAACGGCGCCGAACCCAAGCGCCGCATCGCCTCCAGTGCACCCTCCGCAGCCTCTGGTTCCGCGAAATCCACGATGAGGGCATCAAATTTCTGTTGCTGGATTCTGGCAATCGTGGTCTCGGGATCGCTGGAACGGTCCATGGCGATGCCCAAGGTGGGCAGTACTTTGCCCAGCACATCCGCCGCAGAATCGTCAGTCGAGACCAGTAGTGACTGCAATGTCATAAATCGATCGGGATGGCAGAGCCGGCTGGATTACGGCCAGCGAGGAGCCGCCGGACGCGACGCCTTCGATGACGCGCCGGAGCCCGTGTTGGCCCCCGCCTTGGCCGCCATCGCGTCGGCGGTTGCATCATCCACTTCGGCTAGCACACTGTTGTCGGCATCGTCGTTTTCCGCCAGCAACGGAGCCACTTCGCGCAGTTTTTCCGCTGCCTGCTGGAGCATTTCGATCTGCTTGCCGAGTTGGGCGTATTTTGCCTGCTTCTGACGCAGGACCTCGTGAATGTCCTTCATACATCCCCCTGGCTTCAAATCTAAGGAGATAGGCAGGATGGGTCAATCGTTATCCCGGCGGTCAGATTACGGCAGTAACGCGCCCTGCGGGAAGGGAACAGCACAAACAAAAAGCCCCGCCGCCAAGCGGGGCTTCTTCTTGACAGAAAAGAGTTTAGGCTTTCAGTTTCCGGCGTAGCGCACAAGCCAGACCAACGAAGCCAGTGCCCAGCAAGGCCAGCGTCCCCGGTTCAGGAACGGCGATGTTGGTGTCGCCGCTGGAAATCGTGGTTGTCCCGTTGAACCAACCCTTGCCTGTGTTGATCGTCAACTGCACCGTCGCACCGTCCACTGTCATGCCGGTGTACCACGTGCCCGTGATGCTGCCGGTCAGGGTGTAGTTGTGGGTCCCATTGGCGTTGGTGATTTCAGTCCAGGTCACGGGACCGTTGAAGGTGCCGCTGAAGATCACGCCGTTCGGAACGCCGTTACCGTTGCCGGTAATCGTAAAACTTCCGCCGCCAGCCAGTGTGGCCGCTATGCACGAGGGGGGCGGGCAGCTTCCCATCAGGCTGCCGCTGAGTAGCGCGCCCGTCGAAAAGCTCAGAGTGCCCAAATCTCCAGTCGACAGTAATCCGCCAGCTCCCTTGAAAGCGATCAATTCCGAGCCGGTCAGGGTCAATCCCGAGCTGCCGCCTGATAGCGTGCCGCCGCTGTTTGTGAAATCTACCGAGCTACTGGCAAAGGCCGCCATCGGCAAGGCTAACAGTAGCAAAGCCATCCACAGAATCCGCTTCATAAATAATTCCCTCCTGAAACCTCAGGTACGGCTTGATTAGTAGTCTTTGGGGCTCCCGCCCCTTTTTGGGGATCCGGCAGTCGACAATGCGTCTGCTGCCCTAGTGCACATGAGATTCCAAACCGCGCCCAGACTATAACACATTCGACGGACACAAGTTATGCGTTTTTTGCGCAATCTTCGTCAGTCCGGAAGTGCAAAGTGCTGCACATTGATACGCAGCTTTTGCGACCTGACTTGGGGCAACCCAGCCTATGAGCAATGAACTCAGCCCGTTAGCGATGGCAGTCTTGATGCCGAACCCAGAAGAAAAACGGTCCCCACTACAATGCTGTAAGCCGAGGTCAGAAGCGTCAGCCCGCTCAGAGCGTGGGCGCTGATCCAGTTCAGCGATGCCGTCAGGGAGCGCGAGACAAGGTTCTCGGACCTGGCGGCCGGCGCGAGCCACAGGCGCAGCTTGTCCAGCGAAAACAAGCCCGCGGCTACGGCGCACATCAGTGTGTTCATCACGAGCAGACCGGCAATGAACATCAGCAGTCCCAACAAGCCGACAGCCGTTCCACCCAGATTGGCCGCCATGAGAAACAACAGCAACTGGGTGGGGGTTTCGGCTCCCAGGCCGTGAATGACGCCAACGAGAAACGTCGAGGCGGTGCCGTATCCGTCCTTGAAAACCTGTGGCGCCTCCACGCGAGTGCCGCCGAATATGCGGCTCAGCCGCCAATAGACCCACAGCATGCCGTTGATCAGAAGAGTGATGCGCGTGCGCGGCCGGAGGTGGCTGTGAGAGGAGGGACGGAAAAACGTGCCGAGAACATAGACGCCAAGAGTAAGCAGCGTGACGCCCACCAGTCGTTCCGCCCAGCGATCACTGGCTGCCGGCAAGGACAAGCGAAAAGCAACTGCCGCGGCTCCCAGCACCGCAACCGTGGTCGCGTGCCCCGACACGTAAAGCAACCCATAGCGCATGGCATCACGCGGCTCGGCTTGCACGCTGCTCAAATCGGTGATGGCCGCAATGTGGTCGTAGTCGAGACCGTGGCGGAATCCAAGCAATGCAGCCGAGTACAAAGCCAGTCGGAGATGGCTGGAATCGACCATGCCGTTGCAGTGCCGCACGATCCCTTTCCGCCATTGGCACGGGAAGGGAAGCGTCTTGTAGGCTAGCACACGCTGCGATCAAGCTAGAAGAGAGGCTTACTTCTGCTTTGGGAGCGCCGAGTCCGCGCGCTCCTTGATCAACTCGCGCAAACGGTGCGACAGGCTGGACGCCAGGGAGTGATAAAAGCGCGAGCCCAGGTGAGGAAACAGCTCAAACAGTGACTGCAGTGTGGGACGGTCGAGGTAAAACGCCTCCACGGGCTCCTTGGCCACGACGCTGACCGTAGCTGGTTGCTCGTCGATAAACGAGATTTCCCCGCAAACCTCGCCCGGGCCGATCGCAGGGGGGATTTCCTGCGTGGGAATCTGCACCGAAGCGCTCCCCTTCAGCAGCAGGTAGACGCCGTGGGTTCGTTTCCCTTGTTCAACGACCCGATCTCCGTCCTTGAACTTCATGCGGACGGCTTTGTCTGCGATCAGGGCCCAATCATTGGCGGTCAGATAAACCAGCCCGTGCTTTGCGGCCGACAATACAGACACATCCTGCTGCTGAATTGCCTTGGACATGGCGCGCGACCCGATATCCGGAGGGACTTTCCGGTCAGTTGACAGAACAACAGGGCAAACTGAGATTAGCAGAAAAACCGTCAGAGCAACATGCCCGCGGAACCCACGCGGTTAAGGCGTTTTTGAAGACGTGACCGCAAGCACAGGCCAGGCTCTGCAGCGAAGATTGCTCCCCACTGAGGATTGAGCGGTACCGTTTACTCGAGCAGCAGAATCAGCCCCGTTTTGCGCGTCATCGTTACCGGCGAGTTCACCGTGTCTCCATTCACATCCACGTAGTTGCCTGGCGGTAAAGCCACAGTCGCAGTCGCGTTGTACGGATTCACCAGCGTCAGCCCACCCGAAAACAACCGCTCCCACACGCCCTCGGTCTTGGTCATCTTTCCAGTGGAGTGGCCAATCGGAATGGAATATTCGGGAAACACGACCAGGCTGCCGTAGTCCTGCGCTCCATTTGTAATGCCGGTCATATACACATACGTGCAATCGTTCTTGACCAGAAGATAATTCGCCAGCACCCACTGACGCATCGCCTCATCGATTTTGCCCGTCGGCACCGGCTCTTCACCGTTGGTCATGTAGCAGAGCCCCTTGGACTCCACGTATTTGAGTGCGGCGACAATCGTTTCCCACTCGGAAGGCGAAGTGACGTTCAGTCCGGCGGCGCCCCAGTTGGTGAATCCGCGCTCGTCAAAAAGCAGATCGGAGGTTGTCATCAGCTGCAGGTTCGCCTCTCTGGGCTGCCCAAATTGATACGACACGTTCACCTGCATGGTCGCGGTCGCCGAATACTGGTGCACATGCGCGTACGTCAGAGATTCCCATTCGAGCACGTCGTGGCGAAACACCGGGTCATCGGACTGCCCGGTGTACTGCTGCACCCAGGCGCCTGACTTGTCGAAATGCCCGCAGCGCTGCCAGTCGTTGGTCAGGTCCATGGTATCGACGGCAATCCCGCCAAACCCCTCGGCAAGGGGTGCATCCACCCATGCTGCCCACTGATACGCCCGCACCTCCGGACTGGCAAAATTCAAGGGCGCCAGCGTGGTCGCACCGAATTCAAACGCCAGGGTTTTCTCATCACACAGATATTCGAGCCAATCCGGATGGTTCGCCTGATACCACGCCACCGAGTTTGTGTAATTGTCGACCGAGTACGGAATGTAAGAGGTGTTGTAAACGTCTTTCGGCAGTTTGGCCCAGTTCGATCCCCACACCATGTCGACCACGCCCGACTCCGGCGATGGATTCGGCAGGTTGTAATTGAATACCATCTCGAGATGAATGCCGTCCGTCGTGTTGGGAAAGAATTGCGTGCGAGGACTGGTGTCGCTGGAAGGCGCGTCCTGAGCCCGTGCCACCATGGACACGGCCACCACAAGGAAGAAGAAAGAGAGAACAGGCGCATTTCGGCTGGGCATAAGCTACCCCCAGGAACCAGCGCCAGCATACCGCAGTCGAGGCCGGCAGTGTTAGTTGCGGTTGTTCCGGAACAGACTCCCATGGAGCGCAGCCAACCTACGCTCCTTCGTTGACTTGCCCAACCTCTGGCCCTAACATTTCAGCCGAATGCTCGGGCAGACCATCTCGCACTATCGCATTATCGAAAAGCTCGGGGGCGGCGGGATGGGTGTGGTGTACAAAGCCGAGGATGTGAAGCTTGGGCGCTTTGTCGCGCTCAAGTTTCTGCCCGAGGATGTGGCCAAAGACCCTCAGGCCTTGGCGCGCTTCCAGCGTGAAGCGAGAGCGGCCTCTGCGCTGAATCACGCCAACATTTGCACAATCTACGAAATTGACGAGGCCGATGGGCGAACTTTTATCGCCATGGAATTGCTGGAGGGGCAAACGCTCCGGCACAAGATCGCAGGTAAGCCGATAGAAATCGAAACGGTGCTCGATCTGAGCATCCAGATCACCGATGCCTTGGACGCAGCGCATGCGAAGGGCATCATTCATCGGGACATTAAACCCGCAAACATCTTCGTGACGAACCGCGGTCAGGCAAAGATTCTCGACTTTGGTTTGGCCAAAGTCGCCGCCAAGCCAGAAAACATTGCCCTGAGCGCGCCAACCATCGAGTCGGAGGAACACCTGACCAGTCCCGGCCAGGCGGTGGGAACCATCGCCTACATGTCGCCCGAGCAAGTGCGGGGCAAAGAACTCGACATTCGCACTGATCTGTTTTCCTTCGGCGCCGTGCTCTATGAGATGTGTACCGGTACCCTGCCTTTTCGGGGGGATACTTCGGCGCTGATCTTTAACTCCATTCTGGAGCGTGCCCCCGTTCTGCCTGTACGGCTTAATCCAGATGTTCCGGCGGAACTGGAGCGGATCGTCACCAAGGCCCTCGAGAAAGACCGGGACCTGCGCTACCAGAGCTCCAGCGAAACGCGCGCCGACTTGAAACGCCTGAAGCGGGACACAGAGTCTGGGAAAGTAGGGATAATCGGCGCCAAGCAAGCCGGCACTGCAACACCTGTGGCTTCCGCCCGAATCCCACGTTGGATTGTCCCCGGGATCGCGACGCTTGTTCTTCTGGGCGCCGCAATCGCGGCTTTGTACCTACGTACGCCACTTCCCGCGCCGACGATCGTCCGCTCGACACAACTCACGTCAGACGGATTTTATAAGGCCGGCCTGGTTACGGACGGCAGCCGGCTTTACTTCACCGAGTTTGCCGGTGACCACTACATCGTGTCCCACGTATCGGTTGCGGGAGGAGAAACCGCAACCATTCCAACCCCATTTCAGAATTCCTACATGCTCGATATTACGCCAGACTCCTCACAGGTTCTGGTACTCGACGCGCGTTTCGGCGAGGCCGACGATCCTTTCTGGCTGCTACCTCTCCCCGCCGGTTCGCCGCGACCCATGGAGATCAAAGGGCATGATGCTACATGGCTGCCCGATGGCAGTCTGATGTTTGCCCAAGGCTCAGATTTACTGCATGCCGAGCATGACGGTAAAAATGCTCGCAAGCTGCTCACCGCTCCGGGCAGTATCGACGGGATCAGCCTCTCCCCGGACGGCACGCGAATTCGTTACGCGGTCGGTTTGTATTCTGTCAGCGTCTCCTCTCTGTGGGAAGCTCGAGCGGACGGCACAAATCCGCATCTACTGCTGCCGCCGGATTGGAACAATCCTGCCCAGGAATGTTGCGGCTACTGGACTCCCGACGGAAAATACTACCTGTTTCGAAGCACACGCGACGGTCTCTCCAGTATCTGGGCCTTGGCCGATAAAGCTCCCTTCTGGCACAAGCTTCCCCGCGAACCGGTGCAGCTTACAACTGGCCCGCTGAATTTCAACTTCCCCCTTCCCAGTCGGGACGGCAAGAAACTGTTCGTCCTGGGCTGGCAGCCACGTGCGGAGATGGTGCGCTATGACGCCAAGGCTGGAGCCTTCTTGCCGTTTCTCGCTGACGTCGATGCTACCCAGGTGGACTTCTCCCGCGATCGCAAGTCCGTCGCCTATGTTCGCGCCGATGGAACGTTATGGCGCAGCAAAATAGACGGGAGTGAGAGGCTGCAACTGACGTATGGTCCCATGTACGTGACTGTTCCTCACTGGTCGCCAAACGGGACTCAGATCGCTTTCTCCGGAACAAAACCAGGACAGCCAGTCCGGATCTATCGCGTCTCCGCCGAGGGCGGGAACCTGGAACAGCTCTCGTCGGGCTCGAGCGACTACGATCCCAGCTGGTCGACGGACGGCAGTGAGCTGATGTATGGCATCCTCCCAGCCCCCGACAATCCCGAACCGGCTCGCATCATGATCCTGAATCTGAAAACGCGTGCTCTCACTCCGCTGGCCGGCTCCGAGGGCATCTGTTGCCCGCGGTGGTCACCCGACGGCCGCTGGATCATCGCCCTGAGTGTCGACAACCAGAAATTGCTTCTCTTCGATCTGTCTACCCAGAAGTGGCGCCAGTTAGCGGACAAGATGGGTTCATTTGGCTACATGACCTGGTCGCCCGACAGCAAGTTCGCGGGATTTGATACGTCGTTTATCTCAGACCCGGCATTCTTTCGCGTGAGCATTCCCGACGGTCAAATCACACGAATCGTGGACCTGAAAAACGTCCGCAGGTTTTTCCCGAGGCTCACCGGCGAGTGGAGCGGAATGGCGCCGGACGGCTCAGCCATTGTCGTGCGCGACATCAGCACCCAGGAGATCTATGCACTGGATTGGAAATTGCCGTAGGAGGGATCTCTCGGTCGGCATCAAATCTTGAGTTAGTGGCGGGCCCTGAGAGATTCGACCTTGAGGCGTTGTGCGGGCGTGAGTTGAGTGCTAGCGAATCCGGGAGTCCGCATCCGAAATCCCGAGCGCTCTTGCGAGCGGCCTCTCTCTGTCCAAATTCCATTGAGTGAGTATGGTGCGCCCTGAGAGATTCGAACTCCCGACCTTCTGGTTCGTAGCCAGACGCTCTATCCAACTGAGCTAAGGGCGCGGATCGGTGTTTTGATTATAGCGGAAATTCGGCGCGAGTTCCGAACATCGGGCGGCTACTCTCATCCCCCTTGTCGTAACCTGCGGCTCTGTCGTCAAACCGCTCTCTCGATCAGGGACACGCCTGGTCGAGGAGTTGATTCAATAGGCCTTGGCAGCCCGCGCCTAAGGTGAAGATACAGATAATGGCTGCGACGACGACCAGCACAGCAAAGACGCTGGTAATGATGAGAATGAGCACGCATAGCCCATTCTGATCTTCTTGCTCATCGGATAATTTTCGCGCGATGAGCTCGTCGAAATGCCCATCGAGATAGGCGGTCAGGTCGGCGAAGGACTTCAGCCCTCCGATCTTTGCCAATCGTTCGTCGAGAGCTTTGAGCGCGGTCTGAGCTTCCGCCGGAGACGCGTCAGAATGGAGTATGGCTTGGATGCTGCTCTCGCGCGCGTGTTTGGTGACCTCCTGGAGACGGCCCGCATTCACAAACTCGGCGAAGCGCTTTTCTCCGGAAGACCCCGCGCCCTTGACGAATTCGGCCAACGCCTGTTTCGCTTTTTGCAGGGCAGCCGTCCGGGCGTCATGACTTACCCGGGCCTGTTTGCGGAATTCCTCGCCCGCAGCGCCGCCGAGCAGAACAGAAGCTCGCTTGGAAGTATTTACCGCTCTGCGGCTCTTCACCTGCGCCTGGGCAGCACGGATGGCGTTCTGCACCAGATCCCTGGCCTTGATTGCGTCGACCCGCTTCCAGAATTCGGGGGCGCCAACATGCGCTGGGGGTTGTTCCTTCTGCGGTACTGTCTGCGGCACCGCGCCGAATGTGGGATTGGCGGCCGCTGCTGCCACGCTGCCTAGCATTGCCTTCATGCACGCTCGCCGGCTAAGAGTGGCCATGGAACACCTCCGGTTTCGAACCGAGCACACGGGTCCTAAGGTAGGGCGAACACGTTACTCCAGATTTCTAAGAGAAGAGCAGAATTTCTCGAACTTGTTCCGAATTCCGAACAGGATCAGGTGTGATTAGGCCCGGTCTGTGTGGCCCGCAAGAGTTTAAGACCCCAGAGTAGTTTTCAACAGCGTTCTGGCCCAGACTTTGCACTTCCGGCGCTGTAGTAATTCTTTCCCGTGGCATGGCAATTCCTACCGGGCAGGAAAAACTGACCGCTTTTGTTTTGAAGAGTTTGCGCACGGCACGCCGCATGCTCTAACACCTGGCAGACGAAGTGGCGCGCAACGGGGCGCTCCAGAGAATAACTTCGGCCAGAGGTTTTCTTGGGCGCCCCTTGCTTTTCCATCCTGCAGGGCAGCCCTCCCCCTCCGAAGCCCCTTAACCAGCCCGGCGTTTGCCGCTTTCAGGCCAGGGCCACCGGTTCCCGCACGTCAATTCCCGCCTGCCGCAGCAGACGAGCTACGGCCTCCTGCTTCATGCGGGAAGCATCGAACTCGACCCGCACGGTGTGCTCTTTTTCGTTAAACCGAACACTGCGGATTCCATAAACCTCGCGCATGCCGTCAATCGCCCGCAATTCGTTCTCGCCGGGAACCGACCCGTAGCTGTAAACCACATCCAGATAAGTCATTGCTTGCAGCCTTCCGTATGATGGAGTGGACGCGTCCGGCCAGCGCCAGACGAATCAAAGACGAATCCAATATAGAGCATCCGCCATCAAACAGCACGAATTGCCTGGAATCTCTGGCCAATCCATGACGGCTTTGAATCCTGTTCCCACCCTCGAGCGCGATCCCGTCTGCGGGATGAACGTCAATCCTGAGACTGCGCGCCATGTCCACGAACATGGGGGCAGAAAGTACTACTTCTGCTGCGCGGGATGCGCGGAAAAGTTCAAAGCCAACCCCCAGCGGTACTTACACAAGCCCTCGGGACTGGTGACGCTTGGCATGCAAAGCACCAAGCCGACCCCGGATGTAGTAACGATTTCGCCCCCCCTGTCATCCCGAGCGGAGCATCCGGTTCGCGCTAGCGAGACGGATGCGAAGTCGAGGGACCTTGGGCCTAGCCCGACGCAACCTGCCTATGTGTGCCCCATGTGCCCGGAGGTACGACAGAGCAAGCCCGGGGCCTGCCCTTCCTGTGGCATGGCGTTGGAACCGGAAGTTCCGTTCGCTGCCGCGCAAGCCGAGTACACCTGCCCCATGCATCCAGAAATCGTGCGTCCAGAGCCCGGTTCGTGCCCCATTTGCGGTATGGCGCTCGAGTCTCACACAGTGGCAGCTGCGGCAGAAGAGAATCCCGAACTGCGTGACATGACGCGCCGATTCTGGGTGAGCCTGGCGCTGTCGGCTCCGCTGCTGGCGATTGCCATGGGCAGCATGATCTCGAGCACCTTCAAGGTCACAGTCAACCTCGACATCAACGGCCTGGTGATCAATCTCCCACGCATCGAGTTCCTCCTCGCCACTCCCGCCGTGCTCTGGTGCGGCTGGCCATTCTTGCGGCGGTTCTGGACGTCGCTGGTCAACCGCAGCCCCAACATGTTCACGCTGATCGGGCTGGGTACAGGCGTTGCGTACCTCTATAGCGTGGTGGCGACGTTCTTGCCGCAGATTTTTCCTGCGTCGATGCGCGGTGTCATGGGTATGAGCAGCGGCTACCCAGACGTTTACTTCGAGGCAGCGGCGGCTATCACGACACTCGTTCTCCTCGGACAGGTCATGGAGCTTCGCGCCCGCAGCCGCACCTCGGCGGCGATTCGCGCCCTGTTCGACCTCAGCCCGAAAACCGCGCGCCTGCTGGCTGACGGAAACGGTGGCGAGGTTATAGAAAAAGACATCCCTCTGGAGCGCGTCAAGCCCGGCGATCGCCTGCGGGTGCGCCCAGGAGAAAAAGTGCCGGTCGATGGAGTCGTGCTTGAAGGCCGCAGTGCCGTGGACGAATCGATGATCACCGGCGAATCCATGCCGATGGAAAAATCGCCGAACGACAAAGTCATCGGCGCCACCATCAATGGCAGCGGATCATTTATCATGCGCGCCGAACGAGTGGGATCTGAAACTCTGCTGGCGCGTATTGTGCAGCTCGTAGGACAAGCCCAGCGCAGCCGAGCCCCGATTCAGCGTCTGGCCGATCGCGTCTCGGCGTGGTTCGTGCCCACGGTGGTCGCCGTCTCGATCATCACGTTCGCAGTGTGGCTCCTTGTCGGCCCAGAGCCGCGACTCGCCCACGCTCTTGTGAACGCCGTCGCCGTCCTGATCATCGCCTGCCCGTGCGCACTCGGTTTGGCCACGCCCATGGCGATCATGGTTGGCACCGGCCGTGGCGCCCGTGCCGGCGTTCTGATCAAGAACGCCGAAGCTCTCGAGATCATGGAAAAAGTCGACACCCTCGTGGTCGACAAAACGGGCACGCTGACCGAAGGGAAGCCGCGTGTGGTCGGAATCGCCGAATCCCTTGCCAACGATCCCGAAGCGCTGCGGCTGACGGCCAGTCTGGAGCGGGCGAGCCAGCATCCCCTGGCTGCGGCGATCGTCGAAGTCGCCACCGAGAAGAAACTCAAGCTTTCTTCGCCGCAAGAGTTTCAATCCATCACGGGGAAGGGAATTACAGGTGTTGTCGATGGACACAAGGTCGCGGTCGGCAACATGCGAATGATGGTGGAATTGGGAATCCTACAGAAGGCTGAGGTGATCTCCGGCGCTTACCCCGGAGACACTGTCCTTTGTGTCGCCATCGACGGCCGCTACGTCGGTACGCTGGCGATTGCCGACCAGCTCAAGGCGGGCACTGCCGACACGGTAAAGGAACTCAAGAAATGCGGCTTGCGCGTGCTCATGCTCACGGGCGATAACCGGATCACGAGCCTGAGGATCGCCAGCACTCTGGGCATCGATGAGTTTGAAGCAGAGGTCTTGCCCGAACGCAAGTCTGAAGTCGTCAAGAAACTTCAGCAGCAGGGAAGAGTCGTCGCCATGGCCGGCGACGGCATCAACGACGCGCCCGCCCTGGCGCAAGCTGACGTCGGCATCGCCATGGGCACAGGCACCGACATCGCTATGGAAAGCGGCGGCATTACGCTGGTCAAAGGCGATCTGACCGGCATCCGCCGCGCCCGCAGGCTCAGCCAGGCTACCATGCGCAACATCCGACAGAATCTTTTTTTTGCGTTCATCTATAACGCTGTCGGGGTGCCCATTGCGGCCGGCGTGCTCTATCCGTTTTTCGGATTGCTGCTCAGCCCCATCTTCGCCGCAGCGGCGATGAGCTGCAGCTCTGTCTCGGTGATCACTAACGCGCTAAGGCTGAGAAGGATCAAGCTGTAGCTTTCACCACAGAGGCACAGAGTCAGAGGAAAACAGAGCCAAATTCTCCGTGCCCCCTGACTCCGCAGTAGAAGAAACCGGGTGATTACAGTTTGCCGAGGAAGCCCGTGATCTCAGTGTCGGTCCAGTCGACCGGACCAATGAACTTGCGGCGCATCACGCCATTGCGGTCGATGATGAAAGTCTCGGGCCATCCGTGCGTGCCGTATAGAGTGGGCGTTTTCTGCTCCGGATCGCGCACCGTGAGCAGGTTCACGCTGTGCTCTTTGACAAATTTCTTGTAGGCGTTCTCATCAACGTCAATGCTGACTGCGACCACGGTGATGCCCTTATCCTTCATGCGGCGCTGCATTTCGACCAATGACGGCATTTCTTCGACGCACGGAGGGCACCATGTCGCCCAAAAATTCAACACCACCACCTGCCCGCGAAACTGGCTCAGCGTGACTTTATTCTGCGAATCCTGCACGGTGAAATCGGGCGCGTTCGAGCCGATGCGGGGCGGCCGCGACCCGCTGTAACAGCCGAAAAGAGTGAGGAGCAGAGCGATGCCGGTCACAGTGAAGCGGCCATGAGCGAGACGGCGCATGTCGTTATAATAATAAATTCACCGCATGACTGCGAGCGAAACAGTCCGGCGTGAGGGCGAAGCGATGCAGCCGGTTGTGTCGATAATTGTGCCGGCGCGCAATGAAGAGGCTAGCCTCGCGGCCTGCCTCGACTCGCTGGTTTCGCAGGCGGGTATCGCTTCCGAAGTGATTGTCGTCGATGATCATTCGACCGACCGCACGTGTGAGGTCGCGGAGTCGTTCGCTATCGCACATCCGGAAAAAGTTCGCGTGATCGAAGCCGGGCCGCTGCCCGCGGGCTGGACCGGGAAGAACAACGCGATCGTCAGTGGCGTCCACGAGGCGAGTGGCGAATGGCTGCTTTTCACCGACGCCGACACAATCCATCTGCCCGGCTCGCTCACCAGAGCTGTGGCCGAAGCGAAAGAGCACCACGCCGACATGCTTTCGTATTCGCCCGAGCAAATCACAGTCACGTTCTGGGAGATGGCGGTTCTGCCGGTTGTCTTTGCTGAGTTGGCGAGGGAGTATCCGCCGGCAAAAGTGCGCGATCCGGGGTCTCCAATAGCCGCAGCCAATGGGCAATACATCCTCGTCAGGCGCGAAGCTTACGATTCTGTCGGCGGCCACGCGGCAATTGCCGGCAAGATCCTCGAAGATGTTGCTCTTGCCCGGGTCATGAAGCTCTCTAGGCGAAAGATCCGTTTTCGCTATGCGGACGATGCCGTCCGTACCCGAATGTACCGTAATTTCCGTCAACTGCGCGACGGCTGGACCAAGAATTTGGCGCTGCTGTTTCCGAGTCCCGGCTGGCTGGCAGTGAAGACGCTATTGAGATGGGGGCCTCTCTGGGGGACTATGCTGTGGCCGATGAAGTTGCTCGGTGTAGCACCATGGAGCATCGCCTTTATGGTCTGGATCACCTTCATGACAATGCGTCGACTGCAGCACGCGAATTTCGCGGTAGGAATGGGGTTTCTCGGCGCCCTCTTCGGCATGCCGATGTTCGCCTATTTGCTGCTGCGCTCGAAGCGTGCGCACGCCAAAGGAAGCGTTCCATGGAAGGGCCGCACATACTCCAATAAAGGAGGCCTGCTGGTCCCTGGCCACTGACAACTGGCACCTGAATCCATGGTCTATCTCACCCGCAAAGCCGAGTTTTCCGCCTCGCACTACTACCACAATCCGGAGTTCACTCCGGAAGAGAATCGCCGCGTATTCGGCAAGACCAACAACCCCAACGGTCACGGCCACAACTACACTCTGGAAGTCACGGTGAAAGGGGAAGTCGATCCGCGCTCCGGATTCGTCGTCGACCTCAAGCAACTGAAGGAAATCATGCACCGCGAAGTGCTCGACGCCATGGACCACCGCTTTCTCAATAAAGAAGTTCCGGAGTTTCTCACTCGCATTCCTACAACCGAGAACATCGCCATAGCCATCTGGCAGCGGCTGGAATCAAAGCTGCGGCAGGCCCGTTTGCATCGTGTTCGCGTTTACGAGACGCCGGACCTGTTCGTTGATTTCTACGGGGAGGAGTGAAGAAAAAATTGCAGATTTTAGATTTCAGATTGAAAATCGGTCGGGCGGAAGTCCCGCACAAATCTGAAATCTACAATCTGAAATCTGAAATATTCCATGAAAGCATATCTCACCCGCCGCTATTGCTTCTCGGCTTCGCACCGACTGCACAGCGGGAAGATGTCCGACGCTGAAAACCTTGCCACCTACGGCAAGTGCAACAATCCCTACGGACACGGCCACAACTACGCGCTGGAGGTGACTGTCAGCGGGCCGGTCGACGCGAGCACCGGCATGGTCTGCAACCTAGTGGACCTCGATGGCTTTGTCGAAAGGGAAGTGCTCGCCCGCTACAACCTGGAGAACTTGAACACGAAGAAAGAATTTGCCCAAATCGTGCCGACCACGGAAAATCTTTGCGTGGAAATCTTCGAAATATTGCAGCGCGGCTTCACGCCCGCGCATCTGGAAAAGGTAAGACTTGAAGAAACCATGATGAATTCGTTCGAGTACGCCGGAGAAAATGAACTAAGGACGTAGGCGCCACAAAGGGGCGCACCCCACACCATGAAACCCACGGAACGAACCAACACAACGGCGCCCGGCACAACAACGGTCAACGAATCCGCAACGCTGACCAGTGCCAGTTACGAAGATCTGGTCCGCGAAATGCTCATACGCCTAGGCGAAGACCCCGACCGCGAAGGGCTCGCCCGCACTCCGCACCGCGTGCGCAAGGCGATGCAATTCCTTACGCGTGGTTATCAGGAAGACCCGGAGGCACTGCTCAAGGGCGCGCTGTTCACCGTGACCTATGACGAAATGGTTATCGTCAAAGACGTCGAGATGTTCAGCCTCTGCGAGCATCACCTGCTCCCGTTTTTCGGCAAGGTCCACGTCGCCTACATTCCGAACGGCCGCGTGATCGGCCTGAGCAAGATTCCGCGTTTGATCGAGTTGTTCTCCCGCCGGCTGCAGATTCAGGAACGGTTGACCACGCAGATCGCGGAAACCATTCAGAAGGTGATCGAGCCGCAGGGTGTCGGCGTGGTGATTGAAGCGCGCCATCTATGCATGATGATGCGTGGCGTTGAGAAGCAGCACTCTGCCGCTGTCACTTCATCGATGCTGGGCTGTTTCCGCAACGAAGAAGAGACCAGGTCGGAATTCCTGTCGCTCATCCGCCAGCGCCCGAACGGAGTCTGAAAGGTTGTCGGCGTATGATCGCTGGGGCGTGAAATAGGGCGTCATCCTGAGCGCAGCCTGTGTCTGCAAAGCGAAGGATCTCGCGTGGAGTTGAACCGCACTGAGACAGCACACAACACCTCCATCCCATAATTCCGCTCCCCTCCGCAACCGGGTCGCCCTCATCACCGGCGGCACGCGCGGCATCGGGCTTGCCATTGCCCGCGTTCTCGCCGCCGAGGGCTGCAACCTGGTCGTGACTGGACGCAATGAATCCAGCCTGAGAAAAATCGGCAGGGAACTGGAACGCAGGAAAATCCGCGTCCTCGCGCGTGCCTGCGACGTCCGTGATCCCAATTCCGTCGACGATCTATTCCGCTCGATCCGGCGTGAATTTCGCCGCCTCGACATGCTCATCAACAATGCCGGCATTGCACATCCCAACTTTCCCGTCGAGAAACTTCCCCTTCCCATGTGGAAAGATGTCCTCGAGACCAATCTCGATGGCACGTTCCTCGTGACCCAGGCAGCGCTGGCGATCATGAAGCGCGGGGGCACGATCGTGAACAATCTTTCCGTCGCCGCCAATCGCGTTTTCCCCGGCCAGGCCGCTTACAATGCCGCCAAGCACGGAGCACTTGGCCTGACCAACACGTTGCGCGAGGAGCTCCGCCCGCGCGGCATTCGCGTGATCGCCCTGTTGCCCGGTGCGACAGACACTGACATCTGGAAAACGTTATGGCCGCAGGCGCCGCGCCGCAAAATGATGGCGCCAGAGACCGTGGCACAAGCCGTCGTGCAAGCGATCCTGCTACCCGCCAACACGACGGTCGAGAGCATCGAAATTCGCCCGAGCGTCGGGACGCTTTAGCTTCCCTCTGCTCGCCTTTGCTTCCCCCGCAAGTCCAAGTACAATGGCGACCGCCAATTCACCCTGAATTTCGCAACATTCTGGAGAGAGTCCTATGACGAAGTCCCCGTTTCTGTTCGCAACGAGCTTGATCGCGACAAACTTCATCGCGACAACGCTGGCCTCGGTGCTGTTCGCTGCGGCCCTCGCCTTTCCCGTTCATGCTCAAGACAAAAAAGAAGCCGTCAAGCCTCCGGACCCGCCTTCCAAGGTGGTGCTCGATTCCTGGAACGACATTGGTCGCAAGCTCATCGCCATGGCCGAGGATTTTCCGGAAGACAAGTACGACATGAAGCCCACGCCCGCGCAGCGCAGCTTTGCCGAGCAACTGCTGCATGCCGCCGGAGCCAACTACTACTTCACGAACCCGGCAACCGGCTCGAACGCCAAGGTCGACGAAAATCCCAGCCGCGAGAAATACAAGACGAAGGCCGACGTGGTCGCCTACGTGAAGAAGTCCTTCGCCGACGGAGCCGCCGCAATTCAAGCCAAGGGCGACAAGGGCCTCAACGATCTCATCGTTGATCCTTTCGCTCACCAGCAGGTGCGGGTAATCGATTTCGCCTACGGCTTCATCGAACACTCGGGCGAACACTATGGCCAGTTGGTGGTTTACTACCGGCTGGCAGGCTTGGTTCCACCGGAGTCGAGGCCGAAGAAGTGACCGCGTCTGCCGGGCTTCCGAGCCCGGGGCAGTCATCCTGAGGGAAGATGCTGAGCGAAAATGGAGCTTCGCCTGCAGCGAAGCTCCATCGCAGTCGAAGGATCCTTGCAAGCCTTACCGGTACACGTACGGATAGCGTCTCTGCCGCTCGGGAAACAGCTTGATCATCACCATCCCCGAAATGAAGCCGCCGATGTGCGCCCAGAACGCAACGCCGCCGACGTCGCGGCCGACATGCGCCATCGACAACGTCTCCGCTCCGGCGAAAAACTGCAGGGCGAACCACTCGCCCAACACAATCCAGGCAGGCAGATACATCACAAATACAAAGAACCACGTCAGCACGCGCGCTCGCGGATAAAGCAGAAAATAAGCTCCCAGCACGCCTGCGATCGCTCCGCTGGCGCCCACCGTCGGAACATTGGAATGCGGATAAATTGCGACCTGCGTGGCCATGGCCAACAACCCCGACAGCAGATAGAACACCAGGTACTTAAAGTGTCCCAGGTAGTCCTCAACGTTGTCGCCAAAAATGTAGAGAAACCACATGTTGCCCAGAACGTGCTCCCAGCCGCCATGCAGGAACATTGAGGTGAAGAAGGGAACCACAACCTGCGGCAACGAGTAGCGATGTGAGCCGGCCAGGAATGCCGTCAAATGAGAAGGCACTTCGCCAAACTGCCGTATGAACAACTCCGAGCCGCGCGGATCCTGAATGAATTGCAGAAACTGCAGCAAATAAATGAAAATATTCAGCCCGATCAGAAAATTGTTCACGAAGGGCGTGCTGTAGCGGGGCTGGTCGTCTTTAAGCGGCAGCATGGTAGATTGGCTAGGTTCGTTACCAAGTTATCAAATCCCGGCATGAATGGCGTCCTCATCCTCGACAAGCCCGCTGGGCCGACCTCCCACGACGTGATCAACCGCGTGCGCCGCATCTTCGGGCAGCGTTCGGTCGGGCACCTCGGCACACTCGATCCCATGGCCACCGGCGTTCTCCCGCTCGTGATCGGCAGCCTCACACGCCTCGCCCAGTTCTACACTCACGCCGAGAAAACCTACGAAGGCACCATCCGCTTCGGTTTCTCTACCGACACTTACGACGCGGAGGGCGAACCTACTTGCGCGGCTCAGGCCGTCAGCCTTTGCGCTGATGAGGTGAAGGCGAGGGCGGCCCGTTTTCGTGGTGTGATCGAGCAGACACCGCCGCCATTTTCCGCGAAGAAAATTCAAGGTGTCCCTGCGTACAAGCTTGCGCGTAGGCACAAAGAAGTCGCAATCAAGCCGGTGCAGGTCGAGATCAAGGAATTTGACATTCTTTCAGTTGAGGGCGACCGCGCCCGTTTTCGCGCCCGCGTCGGCTCCGGCACCTACATGCGGTCCGTCGCCCACGATATGGGCCAGATTCTAAGCTGCGGCGCACATCTGGAATCGCTGCGCCGGACCGCAGTTGCGGAGTTCACCCTCGCCGAGGCCCACACTTTGGAGGAGCTTGCCTTTGAATCGCTCGACGATCTCTTCGTCCATCCCCGCAAGCTGCTGCCGCAACTGCCCAGCGTTACCGCAGACGAGCTCACTGCCGCGCGCATCCGGAACGGCCGCACGGTTAACTTGCCGGAACTTTCGCGCGCCCGCCAGGTCAAAGTGTTCTGCGGCCAAAGGGAACTGATCGCCATCGCGACACGCGTAGCCGGTACGCTTTTCCATCCTGGGATTGTGCTGTCCACGACAGAAGCGCCCGTGCGCTCTTAGCCATTTGATCGGGCCCCGGGAGCCTTGACCCCAACGTCCTCCGTCGTTACTGTTGCAGTGAACGCATGAAACTCTCCGTCGTCATGCCCATTTACAACGAGCGCGCCACGCTGCGGCAGGTGGTGGAACGCGTTCTCGCGGTTCCGCTGGAGATTGAACTGATTTGCGTCGACGACGGCTCCCGCGACGGTTCCCGCGAGATTCTGCAGGAGCTCGAAGCCCGTCATCCCCAGGTTCGCGTATTCCTTCAACCCAGGAATATGGGCAAGGGGGCAGCTCTGCGACGGGGAGTACAGGAATCCACGGGAGACTTCGTAATCATTCAGGATGCCGACCTCGAATACGACCCTGCCGAATACCCGGTTCTGTTGCGGCCGTTGATCGAGGGCAAGGCCGACGTGGTCTATGGCTCGCGCTTCCTCGGCTCCGGGCCGCATCGCGTGCTGTATTTCTGGCACTTCGTCGGCAACAGCATTCTGACCCTGATTTCGAACGCCCTGACTAACATGAACCTGAGCGATATGGAGACCTGCTATAAGGCCTTTCGTCGCGACATCATTCAGTCGATTCCGGTCGAGGAGAACCGCTTTGGTTTCGAGCCAGAGATTACCGTGAAAATTGCCAAGCGCAACCTGCGCGTCTACGAGGTCGGCATCAGCTATTGGGGACGCACCTACGAGGAAGGGAAAAAGATTGGATGGAAAGACGGCGTGCGCGCCCTGTGGTGCATGTTGAAGTATACGCTCAAGGAGCCGCGGATCAGGCTGTCCGCTCAGACAGGGACCGCGGGAGCGGGGGCGAGGGCTGAAGAATCCGGGCCCAAGGCGCAGGATAGTAACGTCCGATAACAGGTATTATGTAAACCGCGCAGGCCATTCTAAGTGATTACTTCGACCGATCCAGGCGGCGCGAACAGGGCAATTCTACGATCCAGCGTGGCCAGTTTGCCCCGGTGCTCAATCGCCAGCGCCACCAGATAGGCATCAGTGATCTGCCGGTGTCCGCTGATGGGCATCGTAAGAACTTCCATCGCCTCTGGCAACGAGATCGAATCCGGCCAGAACTGGTGATCCTCGCTGGCCAGGCTTGCTCGAAGGCCGTCCGTAGCTTCCTGCACAGAAACGAAACGTGACGAGAAAAGCGGATTGGATGTGATTCGCACAAACCCGGCTTGAACCAGCGGGCAGGTCGCCCAGCCTTTGCCGCTATTTTTCACGAACCATCGTCGCACCACTGCATGCGCGACGTGGTCAGGCCAGGACAATGAAACCAGAACGTTCACGTCGAGCAGATACGTCATTCGAATTCAGATTCCAATTCCTTCACTCGCTCGCTGGTAATCTTTGGCCCACCCGGCGGAATGTCGAAGATCACGAATCCGTTTACCATCCGCGTGGGAATGGGATTCGCCGCTCCCCGCCGCATCAACTCTGAGGCCGCTTTTCCTAAGGGTACCGAGCGCGTCTCCGCATACTCGCGGACAATCTTCAGGGCGTCATCATCAAGGTTTAGAGTGGTGCGCATAATGAAGATATGATGACACCCTAGGCCAATTGATGTCAATCATTGAATAATGATGTCAAGCCATAAGGTATGATGCCCCAAACAGAAGCGTGGCCGCCCCTACATCTTGTACTTCCCCAGATCCTCGTCGTTCAGGCCTTCCAGCCATTTGCGCAGTTCGTCGCCGCTGACCCGCTCCGAGAGGTTGGCCGCGAGCTTGGAGTTCTTAAGAACAACTTCGTCCACAAAGATGGGGCAATCCACACGCAGGGCCAACGCCAGCGCATCCGAGGGCCGCGAATCAATGCTGATGACTTCCCCGCCGCGCTCGAGCCAGATCACGGCATAAAACGTATCTTCGCGCAGCTCGGTCACGACAACCCGATGAACCTGGGTCTCAAGCCCGGTCAGTACGTTCTTGATAAGGTCGTGAGTCATGGGCCGTGGAGTGGTTACCTTCTCCATCTCGAGCGCAATGGCCTGGGCCTCGTAGGCGCCTACCCAGATGGGCAGAACGGTGTCTCCGCCCACGTCCTTCAGAATTACGATCGGCGTATTGGTCACCGGATCCATCAGAAGCCCGCGGATTGTCATTTCCACTTCCATCGTGAACTCCAGGCCCATTGTGCGCCGGGGCCGTTCCCCCTTATACCACCATTTCGCCGACCAGACTGTTGGGAAAGCTGCCAGTGACCAGAACTTGCGCGTAGCTTCCCAGGACGGGCGCTGGTAAGGGGCGATCTCGCCGTGCCTCAAGCGTGAAATTCAGGGTTTTGTTCGAACTCATGCGCCCAATCCACTGGCCCCGCGTTTCGTTGTGCCCTTCAACCATTACTTCAGCAATCGTCCCAATATATTTCTTGTAGCGCGCAAGCTGAATCTCCCTTTGCTTCGCCATCACCACCTCAAGACGGCGCGCTTTCTCTAAATCCGGGATGGCATCGTCAAGCTTGAGCGCGGGTGTGTTCGGCCGCGGCGAGTATTTGAAGGAAAAAACGCCGTCGTAGCCCACTTCGTCGAGCAGCGTCAGCGTCTCCGCGAAATTGGCCTCAGTCTCGCCCGGGAAACCGACGATCACATCGGTCGTGATGCTGATCTCGCGCTTCGCCGCCTTGATCCAAGCGATGCGTTCCAGGTAATCCTCGCGGGTGTAGAGGCGCTGCATGGCATCGAGCACGCGCGTCGAGCCACTCTGTACCGGCAAGTGAACGTGATCACACAGAGCCGGCACAGCGGCGATGGCTTCGACGATGTCGCGCCCGAAGTCGCGCGGGTGGGACGTAGTGAAGCGCACGCGCTTGATCCCGGGAACCTCCGCTACGGCCACGAGCAACTCGGCGAATGAGCGCTTTTTCGATGCGTCGCTCGTCGGATCCTTGTACGAATTTACGTTCTGGCCGAGCAATTGAATTTCGGTGTAGCCCAGATCGGCCATCTGGCGAGCCTCGGCGAGCACCGACTCGGAAGTGCGGCTGCGCTCTTTGCCGCGCGTGAACGGCACCACGCAGTAAGCGCAGAACTTGTCGCATCCTTCGATGATCGTGATGTAACCGCGGTGGGGGTGGACGCGGGCGGTGAATTCGGTCTCGAAGCACTCGTCGGTCTGGCGGTCGTCGAGCCCGGTCGAGCGCTTCCCTGCCGCGATTTGAACCAGCATTTCCGGCAGATTTCGGTATGACGCCGACCCGCACACCAACGATACGTGCGGCGCGCGCTCGAAGACCTTTTCGCCCTCCTGTTGCGCCACGCAGCCGAGCACGCCGAACTTCTTTCCCTGCGCCTGCAGCTTTTTGTAGTCGGCCAGGCGATGGAAGACTTTCTGCTCGGCTTTGTCGCGGATCGAGCAGGTGTTGTAGAGGATCAGGTCGGCGTGCTCGACGGTTTCCACCTGGCGATAGCCTTCCTGCAGCAGTGTCCCGACGACCTTCTCTGAGTCGTGGACGTTCATCTGGCAGCCGAAGGTTTCCAGATAGAAAGTCTTCTGCCCGCCGTTTTGTGGAACCCCAGACATATAGGCAAGTATAGCGCGGAGGGCGGCAGACCGCTGTTCCCTGCGCCGAGAAGTCGCCCGATCGCATCTTCCTTTCACGGCGTCATCCCTCGGCCCGCTGGTGAAAGCGCGGGCCTTCGGGATGACACCTCAGATACAGAGCCGGATTCAAGATGTAGCCGCTGCACCGCTAAAGTGGCATCGATTAGAATCGATTGGTCGCGAAGGGGATGCCACGC
>Ga0187770_10000264_pt1 | contig 26344 bp, 19 predicted proteins | sample 0116_SJ02_MP02_2_FD_133154 | JGI IMG/M metagenome (GOLD analysis project Ga0187770, IMG submission 133154) | Tropical peat soil microbial communities from peatlands in Department of Meta, Colombia - 0116_SJ02_MP02_20_MG | ecosystem: Environmental > Terrestrial > Soil > Wetlands > Peat | place...
CCTCCCCTGGGACATCATGGACGCCCATTCCTATCAAAAGGGCGCCGCCGTCCTCCAGATGCTCCGCTTCGTCCTCGGAGACGAAGCCTTCTTCCGGACGCTCGGGGCGTTCCTCAGGAAGTTTGCTTTCGGCAGCGCCGACACCCACGACCTCATGAACTGCGTTAAGGACACGGCCGGGCAGAACCTCGACTGGTTCTTTGAGCAATGGGTCGAGAAGCCCGGTCACCCCGTGTTCGACATTTCGGACCGCTGGGAGGCGAAAACCGGAGTCCTCCGCGTCACGGTCCGGCAGGTCCAGGACTTTTCGAGGGGGTTCCCCGTCTTCCGGACGCCCGTCATCATCGGCATACGGACAGCGGACAAAACCCTATCCGAAAAAGTCTGGATCCGCAAAGCCGAGGAGGTTTTCGAATTTCCGGTGCCGGCCGAGCCCCGGCTCGTCCGTTTCGACCAGGGGAACTTCCTTCTCAAGGAGGTCGTTTTCGAGAAGCCTCCCGAAGAGCTCGTCTTCCAGATGCGGAACGACGACGCCGTCGGGCGTCTCGGGGCGGCCCGGGAGCTCGGCAAGCATCTGGACAGCCCCGACGTCATCCAGGCGCTTCGCGCAACGGCGGAGAAAGACCCCTTCTGGGCGGTCCGGCGGAGCGCCATCGAGACGCTCGGCGCGGCGTTCGGAGCGAATCTCGAAGCATTCCTCAGGGCGAAGTGTACGGACGGCGATTCCAGGGTCAGGGCCGCGGCGCTTCGTGCTCTGGGCCTCACGAAAGACCCTCGCCTTGTTTCCTTTTTTGAAACCGTTTTCAGGAAAGACACGAGCTACATCGCTCAGGCCGCGGCCCTGGCCGCGATAGGAGAATGCGGCGGGCCCGGTCAGGTCCCTTTCTTGAAGCAGGCCGCGGCCATGCCCTCTCCGCGAGGCGTCCTCCGGAGGAGCGCCGAAGCCGCGCTCGCTAAGCTCTCCGCATCTCACTCGTCCAAGACCCGCAAGGAGGTCCCATGAAAAAGGTCTTGAAGCCGGCAGCTCTGGCCGCCCTTCTCCTCGTTGTTCTCGTCTCCGGCCCGGCGCTCTCTCAGACCAAGCCCGTCCGGACGGGTGAGATCACCGGCCGGGCGCTTTATGAGAAACTGCTCAGGGAACGCGACAGCCTCGTCAAGTATGAAGGCCTCTCCCGGCTCAACTGGACGCCCGACGGGAAGGGGTATTTTGTGTTCGAAGACGGGACCTTCAAGAGGGTCGACATCGCCACGGGAGAAAAATCTCAGCTCTTCGACGACGCCCGTCTCCTAGCGGCCCTCGGCGCCGTGACAGGACATCACGAGGACAAACTTCCCTTCCGACGGTTCGAATTCCTCGCCGGCGGGAAAAAGATCCGCTTCACCTTCCTCAACAGGGTTCTCATTTACGACCCCGTGGACGGGCGGCTCAGTTCCTATGAGCCGGAGCGGACCGTCACGGGCGTCCGCGGCCGTGGCTACAGCGACGTCCTCTCCCCCGACCTCAAGTACCGCGCCTTCACCCGCGACTATAACCTCTACATCAAGGACGAGGACGGCAACGAGACGGCGCTGACGACCGACGGCAGCGAGGACCTGCGGAACGGTTTCCCCGACTGGGTCTATCCCGAGGAGCTGGGCCAGTACCAGGCCTTCTGGTGGTCGCCTGACTCCAAGAGGATCGCCTTCATGCAGTTCGACGAGAGCCCCGTGGCGAAATATCCCATCGTCCACGACATCGACCCGATGCCGGACACCGAGCTGCAGAGCTATCCCGTTGCGGGGGCGAACAATCCCATCGTGCGGCTCTTCGTCGTCGACGTGAACAGCGGAACGATTGTCCGCCTGCAGGCGGGCGACGACCTCGATGTCTATTTCAGTGGCGGACAGTGGACTCCCAGCGGCCGGGAATTCATTTACGAGCGCCGGAACCGCCTTCAGAACAGGATCGAGGTCTTCGCCGCCGATCCCCTCACGGGGAAGACCCGGCTGGTCCTCCGGGACGAGGACCCCTGCTATATCGACGAGAAGACCGACCTTATCTTCCTCAATGACGGGCGGCGCTTCATCTGGAGCTCGGAGCAGAGCGGATGGCGGGAGATTTATCTCTACGATCTCTCAGGGGAGCTCCTCCAGCCGCTGACCACCGCCCGGCTTCCCGTTCAAGACATCCTCGGCGTCGACGAAGCCGGCGGCTGGGTATATTTCACGGGGGCCGCGGCCAACGGCACGGAGACCCACCTCTTCAAGGTGCGGCTGGACGGCACGAGCTTTACCCGGATGACCCGGGAGCCCGGCGTGCACATGGTCAACTTCGCCCCCGGCTTCGGCTTTTTCACGGATTCCTTCTCGAACTTCGATTCGCCGCCGAAGACGACGCTCTACGGGGCCGACGGCCGCGAGGTCCGCGTCATCGGACGGGCCGTGCCGAGCAAGGAATTCCTCGGCCTGAAGCTCGTCGAGCCCGAGCATTTCCTGTTCAAATCGGCGGACGGAGGATACGATCTTGACGGGCTTCTGTATTTTCCGGCCCACTTCGACCCGAAAGCGAAATACCCGCTTATTCTCGCGGTCTACGGCGGTCCGGGGTCCAAGGGCGTCGTCAACTCGTACAAGATGACGGACTCCGATGAGGCCATGGCCCAGCTCGGATTCTTGGTGGCCGTCTGCGACTACCGCGGCGTCTCGGGGCGCGGAAAAGCTTTCCAGAACCTGCATTACATGAAGCTGGGCCAGGTGGAGCTCGAGGACCACATCGCCTTCGTCAAGGCGCTCGGAAAGCGCCCCTACGTCGACACCGGCCGGGTTGGGGTCACCGGCCATTCCTACGGCGGTTATTTCACATGCTTGTGCCTGCTCAAGGCCCCCGACGTCTTTCAGGTGGGCGTCGCCGGAGCTCCCGTTACGGACTGGCGGAACTACGATTCGATCTACACGGAGCGCTACATGCGCCGGCCTCAGGACAATCCCGAGGGCTACCGGAAGGCCTCGTGCCTGACCTACGCCGGGAACCTCAGGGGCTGGCTGTTCATCCACCATGGCACCGCGGACGACAACGTCCATCTGACAAATACGGTGCAACTCGCCCAGGCTTTCCTGCGCCAAAACAAGCGCTTCGACCTGATGATTTATCCTGAACAGCGGCACGGCATCCGTTTCGACCGTTACCCCGAGAGCCGCGTCGAGTATTTCATCGAACACCTCAAGCCCGTCGTGAGATAGGCCGGCGGCGAAGGGCCGGTCGCGTTGAGCCAGGCCCCGGCCTTGTGATATAGAAGTTTGAGAGAAAGGGAGGCGGCGCGCGGCGCTCCTCCCGAGCCATCATAAAGGAGTCATTCAATGGCCAAGTTCGAAGGCGTGAAATGGGCTCCGCGCCAGATGCGGTACCTTTTGCCCGGCAAACAGTTCGACATCCTCGAAGCCGACGCCCAGGTTTTCGGGGTCTCCCGGTCGATCTTCTACGCGGTCTTCCTCTGCTTCGAGGGCGTCCGGTTCTTCGCCAAGAAAACTTCCGGGGGCAAGCTCGAAGTCGTCTTCCTCAACTGGCACCGGAACCTGGAGCGCCTCCAGAGGGGCATGGCGTTCAACCTGAGCCGGAGCCAGGCCGGCCTCATCCCGTCGGTCGAAGAGCTCGAGAACGTCATCATCCACCAGTATTTCAAGCACCCGGAGGTTCGGGCCTTCCTCGAGGAGATGGCCGCCACCGGGGCCCAGGGCTATCTGAGGCCCTTCACGGTCGATGAAGAGCAATCGATGGGGGTGACGTTCCCTTCCCAGCCTGCCGTGCGGGCCGCCTTCTGCCGCTACGATCAATATCTGGGCGAACCGTTCACCGGCGTCGTTATTCCCCGTCTCGTCCGGGCCGTCGCGGTCAACAAAACCGGGTGGCTCAAGCTCGGCGTCAACTACCTGATCAGTCTCAAGGCAGTCGACGCTGCCCGGGACGTCGACCCACAGGCCGCCGCGGCCCTCTTCCTCGATGACCGGACACATGTCAAGCTCGAGGACCGCTGCATTACGGAGTGGGATTCCTCCTGCTGTCTTTTCGGCCTCCGGGACGGCACAGTTATCAAGATCCCCGAGAGCGAGCTCATCCTGCCGTCGGTCACCATTCAGGGAATGGTGAACATCCTCGGCGGTATGGGCGTGCGCGTCGAAGAGCGGGATGTCGCCTACGGCGAGCTTATGGACCGCATCCGGAAAAAAGATCTCGTGGTTGCGGCGAGCGTCGGCACGGCCGGCATCCTGAATCGATGCCAGAAGCTTCTCTGTATCGACGACGAAGGGAAGACTTTGGCCACGCACCTTCCGGATACCGGTCACCCGGTCTACAGGAAGATGGCCGAGGCCAAGACCCGCTACTGGGACATTTACAGGGAGAAGGCCCCGCTTGCCCCGGGCATGAAGCTGTTCAAGTACGTCCTCTGAGAGAAAGGGGGGCTGGCTAGAGCCTCATGGCGACGAGCATCCAGAATTTGTCGCCGAAGGGCTTGTTCTCGAACTCGACGACGGCGGCCGGCAGCAGCCAGCCCCTGATCTGGATGATTATCGCGTAGGCGCACCCGGAGATGGGGATCGTCTGCTGCAGGGCGATGGTCCCCGGCTTAACGGCCTCGCAGGCCGTCGCGCAACGCTCCAGGAAGACCCGTTCGTAAAGGCCCCTTCGCTGTTGACGAGCTCCTGACGTCCCCCGATCATGATACCGCCGATAGCCCGGCCGCGCTCGTTCAGGCAGGGATAGGCCGTATTCAGGAACTGGCAGGTCTCCGGGACTTGAGGGATCTCCTCTGCTTGAATGATCCCCTGAAGGTCGGCCGGAGTCTCGGTGTGCAGTCTCCCCGAAAAGAGCTCGGCGACGCACTTGTCCGGCCATTTCCGATGGGGCACGATGTTCACCCACGTCCTGTACGGACCGTCGCATGTATGGCACGTAATGATGGAACCGCCCGCCGTCGCCAGCTGGCCGACCTCGATGGGCGTGCCGCCCTCGGAGCCGCAAACGGCTTTCGACGAGGCGGGATGTCTCACGCTTTGGCTCCGGTCGACGCCATGAGCAAGATGAGAGGGAGGCGGCGGGTCTCCGACCGGCGCGGGCGCCCGTGCGTTCCCCGTGCCCGGGCCGACGAAGCCGGGCAGCTATTCTTTGATGAGGGCCAGATCCCAGGGAGGCAGTGTGATCGCCTCCTCCCGGCCGACCCTCCGCCCCGAGAGAATCTCAACTCCGCTGGCCCCGCGGTATAGGAACCTCTGCGGGCGGCCGCTGAAATTGAAATAAGCCCGAAGCGGTGAGCCATCGGCGAGGACGGCGCGCTTGACCTTGACGCCCGCGGCCAGAGAGGCTGCCTCAGTGGAAATCCCCGCGTCGCGGAGAACCGCCGCGAGAGCCCGGCGCTGCAGGGCGTCCGAGAAGTACGTTCCTTCGTAGGTCAGAATCCCCTTGCCGAATCGGTTCCGCGTGACAGCCGGATACCGGCCGAAGACCGGGTGGTCGTAAAACGCCAGCGGCTCGGCCGTCTCCGGGAGAATGTATTCTGCCCAGACCGAGACGCTGTTCGCATCTCCGGCGGCGAAGGGATCGTTCTTGAGGCGGAGCAAGCCCCGCAGGTTCGTGAACTCCTGATAGGAGAAGCCACAGGCCTTCCGGAGCGGGCCGGGTGCCCGCGTCCAGCGGACCGTCGAATTCTCGTCGGCGAAGCCGCTCTTGAAGGACATGAGAATATGGCCGCCGCCGCGGACGTAGTCCGCGAGACGATTGAGGAGGTCGTCGCCCGCGATGTACAGCGGAGGCACAAGGATGAGGTCGTAGTCGGAGAGGTTGGGGCTTTCGGGAAAAACGAAATCCGTCTCCACGTTGAGCCCGTAGAGGGCCCGGTGCATCTGCTCGAGGACAGTCATGTAGGTCACGCGAAGGTCGAAGGGCATGATGTCCAGGCCGATCCTGGAATCGAGGCTGTAGAGGATGGCGACGCGGTTTTTCTTCTTCAGGTTGACGAGGACCGGCCCGACCCTTCCGAGCTCGTGCGCCACGCGGGAGACCTCGCCGAAGATCCGGCCGGGCTCGAGATCATGGCCCAGGACGCCCTTCCAGTAGGTCTCCTGTCCGTAGTGGAGGGAATGCCAGTGCCAGTAAGCGACGAGGTCCGCCCCGCTCAGGATATGCGCATAGACCGCGAGGCGCAACTGCCCGTCGTAGGGCGGGAACTGGTTTTCGGAGTCCCAGCCGGTTGTCTGGGCAGTGGTCTCCGTGACCAGGTAGTTCGTCCCCTTGAGGCACCTGTTGATGTCACCGCAGGTGGCGATGAACTCGCCGTCCATCTCGTCCTGAAGCCCCATATAGACGTTGACCGCCGGGATATCGAGGCAGGCGGCGATCGCCGGCTGGCTGACATCCCCCGGAAACCCGCCGACGAAGTCGTGGGTGATGAACTGGCCCGGCCGCTTGAGGCTGCGGACTATCCCCGCCTGCCAGGCCAGGAAATCGGCCGCGATCTTCTGCTGGAACCGCTCCCATTCAAGCTTGTAGCCGGGGTTGAGAGCGCCGTCGCGGGGAGGCAGCTCGTCGAAACCGTTGATCCTCTGGCCCCAGTAGTTCAGTCCCCAGGCTCGATTGAGGCTTTCCGGCGTGACGAACTTCCGGCGCAAGTATTCGCGGAAGGAGGCCTGCACCCGCGCTTCCGCCGTACCGGACGGGTGCGTCTCGTTGTCGAGCTGGTAGCCGATGACGGCCGGATGGTCTCGGAATTCGGTGACGAGCCGGCGGATGATACGCTCGGCGTATCGCCGGTAGACCGGGTGGGTCAGGTCGGTCATCTGCCGGAGTCCGTAGGTGTAACGCGGCCCGTTGAGCGGCTTGACCTGGATCTCCGGGTGCTCCCTGTAGAGCCAGGCGGGAATGGAGTATGTCGGGGTCCCCAGGATGACTCGGATTCCGGCCTTATGGAGGCGGTCGAGGACGCGCCTCAGCCAGCCGAAGTCGAAGACTCCGTCGCTCGTTTCGAGCACGCCCCAGCTCGATTCGCCCAGCCGGACGAAGTTGATCCCGGCCCTTTCCATGAGCTCTGCGTCCTTGTCTAGGCGCTCATAGGGCGTGTATTCCCAGTAATAGGAGGCCCCGTAGAGGATAGTCGTGAACTTCGGCGTATCGGCCCGAGAAGCCTCCCCGGCGGCGGTCAGGATCAAAGCGGCCGCGAGCCAGGAACGCGGCCTGAGTATTCTTTTCATCGCGCGTCCTCCAGTCATAAGATTCCCCTTTCAACCGCCGCCGGGACGATGAGGTTGTACATCTCGGGCGCCGTCATCAGCGGCCCGACGGATATCCTGAAGACGGGAATTTCCCTGTTCTCGTAATACTCGATGAGCGGCCGGGTCCTCATCTGGAAAATCACCAGCTTTTTCCTGACCGCTTGGAGATCGTCGTCCGGCCTGTCCAGGCGGTCCCCGCCAACGTTGAGCCGGATCCTCTCGCGGACGACCTCCGGCGGGGCCTCGAGGCTGACCACGGCCAGCATCCTGATCATCTCGTCCATCATCCGCGCCTGGCCGATGTGCCGTGGGAGCCCGTTCAGCACAAGGAGTTCATCCTCGCCGAGGGATTTCCTCCTGACAAAGGCGCGCAGAACCTTGAGGGCGATCGGGAACTCCCCGTCTTCGAGGAGCGCGCCGCTCGAAAGGGAGCGCCGGACCACCTGGTAGTCCGTCTCGGAGAGTTCCGACGCCCGATCCCTCTCCGAGGCCGCGGCCCGGAGCTCCGCCCCGAAATCGAAGTGCCGGCACCTCCGGCCCCCAAGGCCTCTGTTCTCGAACAGGCGTCCGAGCGGCGATTTTCCCGAGCCGGTGGGCCCGACCAGTAGCCAGGAAGGCCAGGAGGAGCCGTCCGGTCGAGCTCTTTCAATCACGGCTGTCTCTCCGGTCGGATGGCGCCCGGGAGGCGTTCCCCCCAGGATCCCCATCGAGCTTATAGCACGGGAAAAATCCGGCCGTCAACACGCGGCCTTCTCCGAGGGAGTTCGGGCCCGGGGCCTAGCGGCAAGGGGTGAGGCGGAGCGCAGAAATCTCACCCCTCAATATCCCCCGGACCGACGATTGACCCGCCGGGGCGCGCGGCTAAACTGGACGCGTGCGTGGAAAAAGGAATTTTTCAAAGCCAAGAAAGGAGGTCTTCATGAAAAAATTCCTCGTCGTCCCGTTGACGCTCCTGTTCCTAACGGGCTTTCTAACCCAGACGGCCGGCGCTGCGGTGGGCTTCAAAGGCGGTCTGGCGCTCTCCAACTTCAACTATTCCGGCGAAGCGCCCCCCGAGCCCCTGACAAACCTCACGGCTCCCATGGGCGGCATCTTCTTCAGCCTGGGGTTCGGGCCCGTGTCCATTCAACCGGAGGTCCTCTATGTCCGGATGGGAACCCGGATGGAGGAAAGCCCGGACTGGGTGGAAGACCGCCTGGATTACGTCCAGGTCCCCGTCCTTCTCAAGATCAACTTCGTACCCGGCCCCATCAGTCCTATGATCTTTGCCGGCCCTTACGGCTCATACCGGCTGGCGGCCCACGAAGTCTCTTACATCGACGGCGTGAGCGGTTCCCTCGACATCAAGGACCAGTTCAAGTCCACGGATTACGGCGTCGTGTTCGGCGGCGGCTTGGACTTCCACCTGGGTTTCATTAAGATTTCTGGGGAAGCCCGCTACAACCTCGGCCTCGCCAACATCGAAGCAAACCCCACTCCGGGAACGTCGATCAAAAACAAATCCCTGATGTTCCTGGCCGGCATCGCCTTCTGAGGGCCGGACCTGGGAGGGAGACTCGAAGGACCCGAAGTCCTTCGGAACGTTGGAACGACACGGGGCGCTCCGCCCGGCGGTGCGCCCCGATTTTTTTAGCCCGGCCGCCGCACCCCGCCTCTCCTGTCAAGACGCGGCTCCTCGGCGGCTCTCCCTAACGTGCGAACCGCTTTGACGCCGGGCGCCGGAATCGGTTAAGCTGAAACCATGACGAAGCGATGCGGAGTCGCCGTCGTGGGCGGGGGAGCCGCCGGTCTCGCGGCTGCGATCGGCGCCGCACGCCGCGGCGCGTCCGTCATCGTTTGCGAGCGCATGCCGCGTCTCGGGAGAAAGCTCCTGGCGACGGGGGGCGGGCGCTGCAACCTGTCCAACGAGGGCCTCTCCGCGGCCGTCTTCACCTCGACGAGCCGGGTTCTCGTCTCCTCGGTCCTTGCCAGGTTCGACGGCGACGCCATCCGCGCGTTCTTCAGGGGCCTCGGACTCGAGATGAGGGCGGAAGAAGGGCGTATCTTCCCCGCCACCAACCAGGCGTCAACCGTGCTCAAACTCCTGGAGATCGAGCTCCGGAAGCTCCGGGTCGCTGCGGAACTCGGCTTCGAGGCAACGGCGATCCGTCGCGAGAAGGAGGCCTTCGTGGTAGTCGCCGGCGACGGCCGGACCATCGAGGCCTCTTCTGTAATCCTGGCCGGCGGCGGGAAGGCCTATCCTGCCCTAGGATCGAACGGCAGCGCGTACCGCCTGGCCCAGGTCTTTGGCCATCGCATCGTCCCGCCCGTCCCGAGCGCCGTCCCTCTCCTCGTCAGAGACCGGATATGCCATCTCCTCCAGGGGCTCAAGACTACGGCCAAGGCTACCGCAGTGGTCGGCGGCCGGGCCCAAGGTACGGCCGCCGGCGACGTCCTCTTTACCCAGTATGGTCTGTCCGGGACGGCGGTCCTCGACGTGAGCGAAAGCCTGTCTATCGCCGTCCACCGGGCGGGACGGACGGACGCGGCCGTCGTCCTGGACTTCGTTCCCTTCGTGTCCAGAAGCGCCCTGGCGGGGAAGCTCGCAAGAAGGATCAAAGACGGCTGGCCGGAGGCGGACCTCGCCGCCGGCGTCCTGCCGGAACGGTTCGGGACGGTCCTCGGAACTCTGATCTCGCAAGAAACCCGGGATCCGGGGGAGGCGGGAGCGCGACTTGCCGAGGCCCTCAAGGAGAGACGGTTCGGGGTCCTCGGCACGCGCGGCTGGAACGAGGCCGAGTTCACCTGCGGGGGCGTGGACGCCCGGGAGGTCGATCCCCGCACGCTCGAATCCCGGCATCAGAAAGGCCTCTATCTGGCCGGCGAGATCCTCGACGTCCAGGGGCCGCGGGGCGGATTCAACCTCGCTTGGGCCTGGGCCTCGGGTTCCGTGGCCGGACGGGGAGAATGATGCGGCGAAAGGAACGAGCATGACCTCGTTCAAAGCCGGTCTGACAGCCTGGCCGCGGGACATCGCCCGGGCCAGCAGGATCCAGGAAGAGTTGTCACAGAAAGTCCGTCTGAAGGCCCTCGCCGGGAAGCCTGAGCTTGTCGCCGGGGTGGACGCGGCTTTCTCGGCCAGCGAGGTGTTCGCCGTGGCCTGCCTATATGCTTACCCGGCCCTTGAGCCCCTGGAGGATTCGTCCGCTGTCCGCGAGGTTAGGTTCCCCTATATCACGGGGTACCTTTCCTTCCGAGAGGGCGAGGCCATCGTCATGGCCGTTCTCGGTCTGAGCCGGAGGCCGGACCTGCTGCTTGTCGACGGCCAGGGGGTCGCCCACCCGCGCGGAATCGGGATTGCCTCCCATCTCGGCGTGCTCCTCGGTCTCCCGGCCGTCGGATGCGCCAAATCGCGCCTCATCGGGGAATACGCCGAGCTGGATCGGGAAAAGGGATCGCGGGTTCCTCTCCGCCACCAAGGACGGGTCATCGGCGCCGTGGTCCGGACGAGGCGCGGAGTGCGGCCATTGTTCGTGTCCCCCGGGCACCTCATAGACTGCGATCAGGCCGTCGATATCACCCTGGCCTGCACGGGCGCGTTCCGAATCCCCGAGCCTCTCCGGCGCGCGGACTTTCTCTCAAAAAAAATGAAGGGCGAGCGATCCTAGCCCCGCCCCTCCCCCAGTATCGATCGCCTTTTTCGTGAAGGGATTGCGTTTGGCCGTCCAGGGCTTTCTCGCGACGTTCCCACCCCCCTCGCCGCTCATCGTCCCCTCCATGGAGTCGCCAAGGACCCGGGCATCGAATCGGACGGCCCCGGAGGCCCCGTGCCCGTCTTTTTCGGCCGAAAAGCTGATCCTGTCGCCAGAGATCTTGAGTTCCTTCAAGGGTATGTCCCGGTCCCCGACCCTGAACCGTCCGGTGAGCATCTGGAAGTGCTGCTCGATATCTAGTCGACAGGGCGGCCGCGTTGGATTTCCGGGCCAGGTCCATTCCCAGGTCCCCGAGACGTTGGCCGGGATGATCCAAAAGAAAATGCTGTGGGACCGCCCACCGGCCGTGACCGCATCGGACGCGTCCGGCGTCCACGAATCCATGGAAAAATCGTGGGATACGACCCGGGCTCCGGGCCGCAGTTGGGCGAAGAGGATCGGACGCAGGCGCAAGTTGACGGACGTCAGAAGGTAAAGGGTGACGACCGAAGCGTCATGGAAGTCCGTTTGGAAAAGGTCCTGTCGGACGAATCTCACGAGCCCGGTGACATTGGCCTTGGCGGCGTTCTCCCGGCTCTCATTGATCCGCTCTGGGTTGATGTCGATCCCGACACCGCGCGTCCCGTAGCGCAGCGCCGCCGTGATCACGATCCGGCCGTCGCCGCATCCGAGGTCGTAGAGAACATCGTTCTTGCCGACCCCCGCCATCTCCAGCATCCTGGCCACGACCTCCGGCCGGGTCGGGACGTAGGGGACGTCCAGATGCAGTTCTATCTGGGCGGCGAGCAGCACCGCGCCGGCAAGGACCGAGTATGCGAAAACTACCGGAAGCCGCCTTCTCATGCCGCCTCCTTTCCCAGGCGCAGCGGCCTGGCCCCGGCGCCCGGATCCGAGGTCGGAGCGCTGCCGAGCCGCCTCATATCATCACCCCCCTCAACGTCGCGTCTCGGAAGGAGGATAACACCGATCGGCGGAGCCGTCAACGATCGCTTTCAGACCCGGACGCCGAAGAGGCCCTTCACGGCTTCGAGCAGGTCGTCGAAAACCTCGAGGGAGCGGGAGACGCCGGCGAGGTCGCCGGCCGGGATGCTCCGACCGTGGCCCGTCCGCACCAGGACGGGCCGGACGCCCGCGGACACGGCGCTTTGCAGGTCCTTCAGGTCGTCTCCGATGAAATACGAGCCGCGAAGGTCGAGATCGAGGTCGGCCGCAGCTCTGAGAATCAAGCCGGGACGCGGCTTGCGGCATTCGCAGTTTTCATCCGGCCTGTGGGGACAGTAGTAGACGGCGTCGATCCGGCCGCCGCTTCGCCGGACGGCTTCGCGCATCGACGCATGAATCCCGTCGACCGTCTCCCGGCTGACGAGCCCGCGGCCGATGGCGGACTGGTTGCTGACGACGATCACGGGATGCGGCCGAGCGGCGAGGATGCGTAACGCTTCCAGAACCCCGGGCAGGAACTCGAACCCGGCCCAGGACCTAACGTAATCGGGCCGGTCGCTATTGATGACACCGTCCCGGTCGAGGAACAGCGCCGCGCGGCCGGATGTCATCGAACGGCGTCCCCCTGAGGTCTCGGCCTCCGCACACGAGGCCCAGCGAGCCGGCCGGGGGTCTTCCCGGCGGACGAGAACCGCCGGGTCAGACGGCCGGCCTGGAGCGCCCGGACGAGCTGGTCCGCCGTGACGGCCGATGTGCCGACCTGCTCCACGGCCATTCCCGCTGCCAGGTTCGCCAACTCCGCCGTGACCGGCAGGCTGGCGCCCGCGGCGAGAGCCAGGCTGATCGTTGCCACGACCGTGTCGCCGGCCCCCGTCACATCATAGACCGTTCGCGCCATGGCAGGAAAATAAACGGGTCGGCGCCCCCGCTCGAAAAGCGTCATGCCCGCTTCGCCCTGGGTGATGAGCACGGCCCCGACCGGAACCATTTCGAGCAGGCGCGTCCCCGCGGCGGCGATTCCGTTGGCTTGGCCGGCAGGGATGCCGGCCGCGGCCAGGGCCTCCCCCCGGTTGGGGGTGAGGAGATAGGCCCCGCTGTAGCGCCGGTAATCGTGGGCCTTGGGGTCGACGACGACGCGCCGCCCGTGTTCGCGGGCGAGCCGGAAGATGCGGCCGAGGAGCGAGGGACTCATCAGCCCCTTCGCATAATCGGAGATCACCATCAGCTCGACCGCAGAAATCAGGGAATGGACGAGCTCACTCACTTGCGCGGCGATGGCGGCGCTCGCCCAGCCCGTTTCCTCCTCGTCCACCCGGATGACATGCTGGCTATGGGCGATGATGCGGGTCTTGACCGTCGTCGGCCTCCCGGCGTCCGTCACAACGTACTCGGGGCTAATGCCCCGGCCCTCCAGAATGGCCCGCAGCTCTCGACCGGCGTCGTCGGCTCCGGTCATCCCGACGAGCACGGGAACCCCGCCGAGCGAGGCGATGTTGGCGGCGACGTTGGCCGCCCCTCCGGGGGCTAGGTCGCTCCGCCGCTTGTTGATGATCGGCACAGGGGCTTCGGGAGATATCCGGTCCACCGCCCCGAACCAGTAGCGATCCAGCATAATGTCGCCCACGACGAGCACGCGGCGGCCTTTGAAGGAGGCCACGAGTTTCGGACCCGCGGGATGGTCGACCGGGAATTTTTTCATGATCTCCTCGACTTCAGGGCGCTTGTCCCGCCCGCTCCTCTGCCGTCATCCCGGCTTTTGTTGAGGCGGGCCCGCACAATCCGGCACCACAAGTGGCCGACGGCTAGGTGCGCCTCCTCGGTCCGCTCAGGCACGTCGCTCGGCACGAGAACGGCGATGTCGCACTCGGCGGCGAGAGCACCGCCCTTCGAGCCGATGAGCCCCACGGTCCGGCAGCCCCGCATCCGCGCGGCGCGCACGCCAGCGAGCAGCCCCGCCGAGGCTCCGCGCACGCTGAGGGCGACGACGCAGTCCCCGGACTTGGCCAGCGCTTCGACCTGCCGCGAAAACACCGCTTCGGGGCCGCGGTCGTTGGCAACCGACGTCAGCACGGAGAAGTCGCTCGACAGGGCCAAAGCCGGAAGGGGCCTGGATTCCCGGTCGAAGTCTCCGGCCAGCCCCGAGGCGAGGCTCTGGGCGGTCGCCGCCCCGCCTCCAGTGCCGAAGAAGAACACTGTTCCCCCGCCGGCGAGCGACTCGGCGAGCGCCCGGCCCGCCGCAAGGATCTGTTCACCGCAGACTTCGAGAGTCAGCCGATGAAGATCCGCCGACTCGGCCAGCCCGAACAGCGCTCCTTCGCCGGGCACCGGCCCACCCGTTCCTGGGCGCGCCTGTCCTGCGGCCTCGGCGATCTTCGCGGCCAGCGCGGTCGTTGAGTACGGCCGGCGGAACGGGAGCGAGACGACCTTCCCACCCCGGCGAAGCACGGATTCGGCGCCGACGATCCTGTCGACGGGCCAATCCCCTCCCTTGACCAGGACATCGGGGGCCAGCTCCTCGATCAGGCGTGCGGGCGTGGTCTCCTCGAAGATGATGACCTCATCGACCGCCCGGAGCGACCGCAGCACCAGGACCCGGTCCTCCTGGGGAACAAACGGCCGGCCCGGTCCCTTGATGGCCCGCACGGAGGCGTCGCTGTTGAGGCCGACGACGAGGCGGTCACCGAGGCTCCGGGCTCGCTCCAGGAGGTCGATGTGTCCCGGATGCAGGACGTCGAAGCAGCCGTTGGTGAAGACGACTCTCGCGGCCATCCGAACTACCTCAGCTTGGGGATATACCTGATGAAATTATAAACGAAAAAGAACGACAGGAGAAACAGGGCGGTCCCCAGCCAGTAATAAACCTTGCCTATCGTTTTCATCGGGATGAAGTGCTTGATCCGATACATGACGGCCGAGAGCGAAGCCAGGTACCCGCCCAGACCCACGGCGCCGCCCGCGATGAAGATGACCTTGAGGCTCGGCGTGAAGGGGTCGGCCAGGCCTAGGTGCTTGGCCAGAGCCGCCCCGTAGAGCCACGTCAGGATCATAGGCGGATTCGAGACGGCCAGAGAAAACCCCGTCACGTAGGCCCAGTGCTTGCTCTTGAGGGACTCCATGTTCAACCGCAGGTGGTGGGGCTTCTTGCTCTCTTTGATCGTCAGGTACGACAAGAGCCAGAGCAGGATGGCCCCGGCAGCGCTGAACGCGGCGATGACCCAAGGGATGTCGAGAAAGGGGGCCAGTCCGAAGAGGGCAATGGCCCCATACATGACATCCGAAGATACGGAGCCGAGGACGACCATCCAAGCGGCCCAGAGGTGCCCGTGGATGGCGCGCTTCGCTGCTTCGATCTGCGAGCCGCCCACGGGGATCGCGCTGAGGAAGCCCAGACCGACGGCCAGGGAAAAAAGGAAAAGGCCTTTCATCAGGCCGCCGCGGGCTCCCGCCGCTCGGAGGACCGGCGACCCAGGGATTCGAGATACGCTCCGGTCCAACCAGTCAGGCTCTCGACGTCGACCTCCTCGAAACAACGGACATTCCGGCAGGTCTTGAAGGTCTTGTTCAGGCAGGTGATGTTGCGGCACGGGCTCACCGCCGTATAGGCTCGGGAGGGCGCGTCTTGGTCGGCGGCGAGGTAGCCCGGCTCGTCGGAATCATAACCGGACATTCGCGCCGGGGTCGCCCCGAAGAACGACAGCACGGCCGTGCGGTTGCGGAACCGGTGGCGGCCGGATCCCGAATACTTCCGCGCGGCGGCCAGGTGGAGGGGGCCCGTGTCGCCGGTGATGAATACATCGCAGAGATCGATGAGGGCTGCGTACGCCGCCAGGGATAGGCTGACCGGAACGATGCGCGCCTTCGCGCGCCGACGGGGATCCAGGCGGTCGACGAGCCGATCGCCGATTCCCGCCTGGGTATGCCCGGCTCCCACAAGGACTTTGGGGCCCAGCCGGAGGAGAGAGTCCAGGAAAGCGAACTGGCGATCGGGCGGCATGCGCGTATAGAGCGAAGCGGCATCCGGGTTGTACATGATGACGGGGTCGCCGGGCCGGAGACCAGCTTGAGCGGCGAAGCGGCCGGCCTCTTCGATGGCGCTATCGCCCACGGTCAGGCGCAGACCTCTGAACCTTTCCGAGCCGAGCGGCTCCGCCGCCCAGGAGAGCCATCCCCGGGTGACCCTGTAGATCACGGCGGAAAAATGCATGACATCACGGGTCCGGTGCTCGTCTCGGATGACGGCCGGCGCACAGCTCAGGATATTGACCATCCGAATCCAGCCGAGGCCCATGTCCTTCCCGTCGATGTAGGGGCAAAAATTCAGGATGAGATCGTAGCCGCCGTCCCGGACCATTCTTCTCAGCTCCGCCAGGGTCCCGGAAGACAGGAACGTTCCGTTCGAGAAGAACGGAATGACTCGTGTCGCGTCGGGGTTTCCCTCGATCACAGGATAGGCGGTCTTGTTCACGATATAATCGACGTGCGCCGCGGGGAAAAAGTCGCGGAGCGCGCTGAGCGCCGGCTGGGTCATGACCGCGTCCCCAATATGGATGTCGGGAATGATGAGGAAGCGCCGGAAGCGCCGCAAGGTGCGCAGGACCTCCCTGTTGCGTCGGGCGCACAGAGCGGCGAGCAGAGGATGTGAGGCCAACGGTCTTACGAGGAAATCGATGAGGCGCGCCCCCGCCCTCGGATGGCGGTCTGTCAGCCAGCTCGAGGCGATAAAAAGCGCTTTTTGGATCTTGTTGTACAGTCTCACCCGCCCCGGCCATTCGGAAAAGCCTGGGGGTTCGCCCACCGCGAGTCCCGACGCTTGGCGCTGCTTCGAACCATCCCGGACAGGAGTCGTTTCGTACTCTTCCATGCTGTTCGGCGAAATCCGCCGCCCTTCGATTGTATTGTATCCTGAGGTCTTGTCAAGGATAAGAGAAAATCCTGAATAAGTCTTCAGCGATCATGCCTCTCACCGGAAGGACGCCTGTGGAAAACTCTCCACCGTCAGGCCCGTCTCACGGAGCGGGCGGCCGCCATGGAGACAGGGCTACCAGTTCGTATCCGTACCGACTTGAACCGGCGTCGTGGCATCGGTGTTGGTTCCCGTTCCGAGCTGGCCGTAGGCATTCCAGCCCCAGGCCCAGAGCGTCCCGCCGCTCTGGATGGCCACCGTGTGGGACCCGCCGGCAGCGGCCAACGTCCACGTTGTGTCTGAGCTGACGAGGCTCGGTCCGAGGCTTTCCGCCGTCGTTCCCAGTCCGAGCTGGCCGTTGGCGTTGTTCCCCCATGCCCAAATCGACTCGTTTGTCATTATGGCCACGGCATGGGCGTCGCCTGCGGAAATGGACTGCCAGAGAGAGGACAAGCCGACTTGAACAGGAGTGCTCGTGTTCGTCGTGGTGCCGTTCCCGACCTGCCCGTCGTCGTTGTAACCCCAGGCCCAAATCGAGCCGTCGGTCTTGAGCGCGATAATATAGCCGGCCCCGACGGACACGGCCTGCCAGTCGGTTTCCGCGCCGACCTGGAGGGGGGTCGGGCTGTTCGTTGTCGTCCCGTCGGCGAGCTGGCCGTAGGCGTTCCAGCCCCAGAGCCAGAGCGTCCCATCGCTCCTGACCGCCGCCGTGTTCCCGTACCTGGCGGATACGGATTGCCAGTCCGTGTCCGTTCCGACCTGGACCGGCGTGTTGCTGTCCGTGCTCGTTCCGTTGCCGAGCTGCCCGTAAACGTTGTTCCCCCAGGCCCATATCGAGCCGTCAGTCTTGAGTACAACCGTATGGGAATCGCCCGCTGCGACGGACTTCCAGTGGTTGTCCGTCCCGACCTGGACGGGCGCATTGCTGTTTACGTTCGTTCCGTTCCCGAGCTGGCCGTTGAAGTTGTATCCCCAGGTCCAGAGCGTCCCGTCGCTCCTGACCGCCGCCGTGTGGTACGAGCCCGCCACAACCGCCCGCCAATTCGTGTCCGTGCCGATCTGCACCGGAACGTTGACGCCCGAGTTCGTCCCGTTTCCGACTTGGCCGTAGTCGTTGGACCCCCAGGCCCAGAGCGTCCCGTTGGTCCTGATCGCGACGGTGTGAGCGTACCCCGCGGAGACCATCGGAGTGACTGCACCCGAGATGTTGGAGGCCGATTCGTTCGAGCAGGCCGCATAGGCCAGCGCCAGCGAAAGGATCGTGATCCCCAGCGTCGGGAGCTTCATTGATCTTTTATGCGCCATGCCTCAGCCAGTATAGATATAGAGGGAAGAGAAGTCAAGGACGCCACCGCCATGGGAGCCGAGCCATTCGCCGGCTTCGCGCAAAGCTACGGGGCTGAGGGCGCTTCGGCCATCCTCCGTCTCTTTCCAGAGCTCCGTCGATCTCTGGGCATTGTCTGTTATTCAGGAACTTGTTAACGAATGGAGTCGTTGCCCGGGCGCAATTATCCCTTTGCGATGACCGCCCATCACGCAAGGGGCCGTCGAGGCAGAGATCTAACTCGCCGCAGGAACCAGGCCATAAGTCGCTGATTTCCTGGCTTATATGGGGGAAAAAGAGAGCGCGCCCGGGGTGACTCGAACACCCGACCTGCTGATTCGTAGTTTTCATGTCGGATGTTCATGCTTCCTCGCTAACTCACTGAGTTCAAATCAGATAGCGTCACTCTCTCATCCGGAGCGGACTTTCCATCATAAATATTCAATAAACTTTCGTCCGCTGGGTCCGGGGCAACCAGGGCGGCCACGGCCTCTTTCTTCAACGCCTCGTTCGGGTGGGTATACCGCTGCGTGATCTCGACGGAGCTGTGCCCGAGCAGGTCCTTGACCGTGATGAGATTCACCCCGCGCTCGATCAGCCGAGTCGCGAAGGTGTGGCGCAGGTCGTGGAAGCGCAGGCCCTTGATACCCGCCCGACGGCAGGCCGTCCCCCAGGCCGACCCGGCATCCACGAAGGGCTTGTCGGTGACAGGGCTGGTTAAAACAAATTCCGACTTGCCCCTCCCCTTTCGGAGCCGCAGAATCTCGGCGATCAAGACCTCGTTCATGTCCACGTACCGAATCCGGCCGCTCTTAGTCCGCTCGACCCGAATTCGAGCCGAGGCGAGGTCAACCTGGTTCCAGCGGAGCCCTAGAATCTCGCCGAGCCGCATGCCCGTGTTCAGGGCCACAATGATCATGGACTTTAGCCGAGGCGGGCAAACCTCCAGCAGCCGTTGTTCCTCCTGCTGGGTTAGGATGCGCTCCTTGAGGTTGTCCTTCTCCGGATAGAATCGGAACTTCGGCATCCGCGCCTCGTCTAGATAGCCCCATTCGACGGCCAACGAGAGCATCCGCCTCAGCAGGGCCATATCGCGGTTCACCGTCGTCTTCGTCACCGGATAGTTGACGATCCGCCAGGTCTTGTACTTTTCGAGCCGGTGCCCATCAATCTCATCAAGCGAGAATCGCCCGAAGTACCTGTCCAGATTCTTCATCGCGCCAACGTCCGTCCGCCAACTGCGCTTGTTCACCTTGGCATAATCGTCCAGGTACATCTTGGAAAACTCGGTGAACCCAATCCGCTTCGTCTTCGGCTTGACGTTATGGACGTTCTCGAAGACCTCTCGGACCTTAGCCTGCAGGGCGACTACGGCCTGCGCTCTGGTTAGGGCGTGCGAGATGACCCTTTGCCGCCACCTGCCGTCCACGTCCTTGAACTGCATGTACCATCGGTCGTGGCCTTTTGCAGTCCTTCGATCAAAAACACCTCCTATACCATAATTCCAGTACCGCGAGCCTTTCTCTCTCACGGTACTGCCTCCTTTTAGGAATTGCCTATCAAAGGCATCGAGGGTCACGTCGTAGTTCAGGATAAGCTCAGTCGCCGGATTCGCCTTGACCGACTTCTCCTCGACCCAGGCCTCAATTGCCCGACGATCGAACCGGATGGCATGCCCGATCTTGGAAAACGGAATCCTCCCTTGGGAAACAAGTTGATAAATAGTTGAAGGGTGGAGCTGAAGAAATCCAGCCACTTCCCTCACCGAAAGCAGGCCCTCGTCGAAGCAGGCATTAGCCACACCCCGGTCTGTTCATTGCTACCTCCTTAGTTCTCAACCGGCAGTCATATTATAAAATCCTATAACTGCCGAATCAATTGTTTTATCAACAACTTAGAAGCGCCCTCAATTTGCAGGAGGGGCGAGACTAAAGCCTGGCCCTGAGTTCCTCGGCTTAATCCTAACATTGCACTTTCCTCGGATAATTTACTTGCCCGTGAAGAATATAGCCATGTCCAAATTACTGGCTTGTCTTGGACATGATTTTTGGCCGCCCCCCTGAGACCGAAAATTTCTAACGCTAGATATTGTGCGCCGTTAAGACACGTATAGATCTATTAATCGCTAGGCCATAATTGCGGCGGTAGGGGGCAACCGCATCACGCAGCTAATGCATGATTAGGCTTTAGGGTGAATAGGCCAGAGCGTGAAATCCTCTCTCCGCTCTTCTATAGGCCATTTTGCTGATATGACGTTGAGGTCCTCAACTTGCGTCCAGGTCCCACAAAAACGCGCCTCCAAAAACATCATCTCTAACAGACATATTTTTTATAATGTCATTTCTATTCCGAAGGATTTTATCTATCGTATCCCGAGCTAGATTTAACACTTCTGAAAATACGCCTATCGTGAGCTCTCTGGGAGAATTTTCCCTAATAAAAGGAATGAACCGTGTTTCGTTCTTCTCCTCTTCTCTCTTTGCCCATTTTATTAGCAGTTCAAACCAAGGCTTGCCTATTAGGGTTTGTGTCGCTAACTTCTTTGCCCATGTTTTTTTAATTTCGTTCTCCAGCTTTCTGACGTCCTTAATTACCTTTCGCTTAGCTGTTATCTCTTTTTTTAAGCTCCTGATGGTGTTTAATATCGAATAATAATTGAGCATACAGTAGCATCTATTATCAAGAGATGAAAGATTTATAGAACCACGAAGCTTCTTCCCATATTTTCTTAATTCCGTTATCAACCTTTCGATTTTTGCCATGTCTCTTTCACCGCACCACTCCTGAATCTTCCCGATGACCGCGTTATGTCTAAAAATCCATGGCCCTTTTTTCTTTATGAGGTCAAAGATGGTATCCTCATTTTGGACCACTTTTTTTTCCAGCGATTCACCTTTTTCAAATTCAAATTTAGCTTCTGCCTGAACAGCATAGAGAAAATTATCCAGATCATATGCTAATCTTTGCTTGAAAATCTCCTGATAAGAATTCTCTTTGAGCATATTGATTATTGTTTTATGGCGGCTAAAAACCTCACGACTGATTCCCTCGTCCTCGTAATAAATATCATTGGCCTGGACAACGATGAAAGGATAAAAAAATCGGCGCGGATTAATTTTGATATGCAAGGAGGAAGTTGGTTCATTCGTAAATTCCGTGGTTACTTTAATTCTCCATTCATTCGGATCTGCAAACAGTTTTGGTGGCGTCATTTTGTGTCCTCGCTTTCCCCAATTGGTATCGATTCTATTATTATCCCTTCGAGTTTCAGAAATAAAGGAGTTATGGGTTGATTGAAAATAGTGGCGGTGGTTCCTCAGATCAAACACGTCTCATGTTATCCGATTTTACTCGACATGTTATTTTTTCGCCTTGGCCTGCCCTGACGTCACCAGAATAGCCTCCAGGCAACCGATGCCTGGGTTATATATCATCGCCAGAGGCGAAATGGGTCGAAGATCTCACGTCAGAGGTGGTATCGTGAGGGGGGCGGGTAAGTTTCCCCCGGACTAGGAGGGAACCCCGGTGGCCTTGGGATCGTATATTAAGTCGTGAGCGAAGCCAAGCGGCCTTGGGGTGGACCGGAATGGCTCATTGTCATCGGTGCCGGTATTTTCATATTCGTGCTAGGGCTTTCGGCGGCGTGGGAAGCGGACATCCGGTGGCTGCACTTCTTTCAGGCGTGGATGTACATTGCCGCGATTTGGCTCGGCCTGAGGAAGTCCAGGTGGGGCTATTTCGTCGGCATTGCGGCGGCGGGGACGTGGGATTACATGAGCGTTTTTGTCAATACGTTTTTCATGAGCGGGCTGCACCATCTCGCGAGCTGGGTTCGTACCGGTCACCTGGCGCAGCCCGACCAGCTGCTCGCGATCCCTGCTTGGGGCTCGAACCTCATCATGATTATCGGCTGCACCTGGGGCTATTTGCGTTTAAGGGATAAGCGGCCGAGTGACCTCCTCAGGTTCGCGGCCGCGTTTGCATCGACGACGATCTTCTTCGCGGCCGCTATGGCGATTTTTCAGCCCCGGTACTTGCCGCAGATTCGCGGGATGCTCCACCCCCGCTGGCCAAGATGGTAGGCGGCGATTGACCCTGCCTCGGCCTGCATCGACCTGAGGGCCAAGGCCCTGCCTGAAAAAAACAGCTTAACCTCTGAGGCATCCAAGGATAAGCCTGGCTTAGTACAGATCCACATCGATAGGTACGGATACGTGACTATTTCCGCCCAAATCCCGTCTCTGCTCGCCTCTGCGCCTCAAACGCCGTCCGGGCCGTATAAAGGGAGTGGGCTGGCAACGTTCTACCTCTGAACCGCCCAGGGCTAGGTGCTTTAGAGCCCAAGAAGGGGCGATTTGCCAGGTGTACAAGAGGATGGCGTCAGTTTGGCTATAGGCCGCCGGCGCCAGAAGCGAGAAGGGTTGAAAACGTTACTTCAGAGGTGCTATCGTTAAGGGGGGTATAATTTTGCTGATTAGAAATTGATTTAAGGAGCAGTGGTGAAAGAATATATTAAGCTGTTCCCGAAACCACTCCTAAGGGACTTAACAGAGGGTCTTTGGTTACCGATTGTCGGAGCAGGGCTTTCTCGAAATGCCGATGTGCCTGCCGGCAAGGCGATTCCCCTGTGGGAGGAGCTGGGCAGAGCTTTGTCCGAAGAAATACCTGATTATCCTTATTCTGGAGCCATCGATGCCATCTCGTCTTACGCCCACGAATTCTCAAGAACAAGACTGATTGAAAGATTGAGCGAGCTCTTACTAATTGCGGAATCAAGACCGTCAGAAGTCCATCGAGCATTTTGTTCCATTCCATTTAGCCTAGTTTGCACAACAAATTTTGACTTTCTTTTGGAGCGACAATATGCATTGGGCACCCGTTACTGTCGTGTTGTTCTTGATGAAGACCAGCTCTCTCTAAGCTCAAAGACGACAGAACTCCTCCTTCTCAAGCTCCATGGAGATCTTAATCACCCACAGCGTCTAGTCGTGACCGAGGAGGATTATGACAAGTTTATTGCAGGATATCCTCTATTGGCCACCTTCCTAGCAAACCTTCTCATAACAAGAACGGCCGTTTTGATTGGATATAGTCTTGATGACCCAGATTTTCGACAGATATGGCAAGTTATAGGTGAGAGACTTGGCAGACAGCGAAGGCATGCGTATGCTTTGGTCGTGAACGCAAAGCCATCCGAAATTGCTCGCTTTGACCGAAGGGGAGTTAAGGTGATTAATCTCCCCGGATCAAAGTCAAAGTATGCTAAAACACTCGCTGAAACATTCGATGACTTGCGGGAGTATCTTAGTGCCAGCGTAATTCCTGCAAGCCTTACAATTGAAGAGGATCCCTTACGAGAACTATCTCTTCCGCCGACGGCGATTAATCGTTTGTGCTTTTTTGCAATTCCTTACTCCCTACACCCTTTTTATAAGCAGAATGTATATCCCATTGTCGAAAAATACGGTTTCGTGCCGGTTACCGCAGAAGAAGTAATCTCGCCGGGTGACGTCCTGACCCCCAAAATAGAAGCTCTAATCGAAAGATCATTTGCCTTAGTGGCAGACGTATCAGCCCCAGCCTCTTCTTCGGAATTCCGCTTCGCCTTAAGTAAGAAAGACCCAAATCGGGTTTTAGGTGTCGTCGAAAAACCGGAATCATTACCAACTGATATCGCCAATCTATATTACATAACAAGGCCGAGTAAGTCTTATGCAAAGGCGGAGGAATTCTTGAGTCATATGGATGATTGGTTTCAAAGACTGGCCAGAGACATTGGGCCCAAATTGGCCGAAGAACCCCTTCGGTTACTATGGCAAAAAGAATACCGAGCAGCTGTTATATCTGCGATCACTGCACTTGAGATTGCCATTCGTAATCAAACCAGTCTATCATTTTGCAGTCCGGAAAAAATCAGAGGCCTCACTAGTCTTATAAGCCAACTAAGCGAACTAAAGGATTTTAGTCAGCACGAGATTAATAAGATAAACGAGTGGGTCCAAATTCGTAATAAGCTTGTTCATTCACAACAAAAAATCGGTGCCGAAAAAGCGAAGGAAATAGTGGAGGGTGTGAAGGAGATTATTGACAGACTTAAGAGTTAGGTTGCTTTATAACTTTGCTATTTTGACGATAGCCGTGAAGTCTAAGTAGGGGCGGCATGCATAAGTCGGACAGTATATCTGATTACTTAATTTATGGTGCCAGGATGGGCATTCGCTCATGAGTCTTTCACTCAAAGAATCGAGAGCAGTTGCTGGTTTGGCCGATCTGTTGTACGACTTCTTACCAGGTTCGGGGAACCCAGGGTGGAAGGGTCATGTCTCTTTTAAAAGCGTGGCCGAGAAAGTAGGCCTTTCGGACTTTTGGCAACCAGGAAGCAAGCGTCCAATGATCATAGCTTTGCTCCAAAGAACGCTCGAGTATCGTAGAAGCCTCTTCGAACGTCTAATCCTCGAGGTCGTCCGTGCTTCGATTGCTTATCGACAAAAAGAAGGACGACCTATCAAGGTGGATGAGATCGATAGGTTGAACGGTTTGTTACTTGAGGTTGGCTTCAAGTTCCCAGATTTATGGGACCCTGATTTTCTTGCATCGCTTCGAATGGATACCATAGAAATCGCAAGACAGCGTGTTGATGAAGCAATCGCTGACGAGCGTCTCAGGGCCACAGCGGAGAGCCGACGCTCATCTGAACTTATGGGGCTTCGTGAGGAGTTCTTCGAACTTCAGAAAGAGCCCTCTCCCCAGAAAGCAGGGCTTTTATTTGAGAAAATCCTAAACCGGCTATTCACTATCAACGGACTCGCGCCTAGAGGCCCTTTTCGAGCCGTCGGCGAACAGATCGATGGATCTTTTGACCTTGATCACGAAACTTATCTTGTTGAGGCGAAGTGGGAAAAAACGCCCGTGTCCGAGGGCCCATTGCTAATCTTTCGAGGGAAAATTGAAGGCAAATCTGCATATACTCGAGGTGTCTTTATCTCGCTGAACGGAATCACGGGTGAAGCCAGGCAGGCCATTGCTATAGGCAAACAACCCACTTTCTTTGTGATTGACGGCTACGACCTTGCGATGATCCTCGGCGATGAGGTAAGTCTTATGGAGTTTCTCCGCCAACGACGAAGAATTCTTGCAGAAGAGGGCCTGGTGGTCGTGCCCTTTCCCCAACTTTGGCTCGGAACACGTGGTCGTTAATCTAAAGAAGTAACAAGGCTTAGAACCAGCCAGCCCATCTCGGCAGGGCAATAAATAAAGGCCGTCTCCCTAGGCCAGGCCGCCACCCAAATCCAGGTGTTCTCTATAACCTTGCCTGATTAGCCTCATTTGAGATTGCGGGATCAGTCTGAGGTTCAGAATCCTGCTGTAAGAAGAGCTCAACCTCTGAGGGATCCGAGGATAAGCCGCGTTCAGCCTAAACCTCCATAATAGGCACGGAAAGACGATTATTCCCGCCGAATTCCCGCCTCTACTCGTCGCTGCGCGTTGAACTCCGTCCGGCCCGTATATTGGGGAGTATTTGATGGTTGTTTGCCTCGCAAACGCCCAGCCCTTAGGCTTTCGAGGGCCTTACTGGTCCGATTCCGTATCGATTTCCGCATTTATCAGCCTCGACGCACGATCTTCGACCCTTCGCAAAACTCCTGCAGCTCTTTTTCCGCCTCTTTCAAGTCCTCTACTTTTTGCCACTGTCTGAACAACGTATAAGGCATGGGATTGTGAGAAGTGATTGGAAGATGGGCCAACTTTTCGGCCTCAGTCCAGGGCCGTGCCGTTAGGAATTCTTTAGCCTCTTAAGCGCCAGAGAATAAGCAGAAGCCCACCTGGGCAAGTAACGGCTAGGCCCACCACTATTTCCATCAAAATCCCGCCTCTCCTTTCCTTTCCGCGTTGAACAGCCGCCGACACGTATAAATAGTGGGCTAGCGAAGTTGTGCATATGGAGGCAGGAATATGGTGTTCGGGCCAACACATGCCTAGCTTGGTCCCTTCAGACTGGACTTTTCTGGCTTAGCTGCCCTTAAGGCCGGCCAATGGCTCCCGGGCAACTTCAACTTCGAGCAAGCCGGGATGGTCATCCTTCCAGTGCAAACATTAATAATGCCCAATATGTCTTTTTTTCCCCTTTTCTGGCCACTCACCCTTTTTCGATTATCTCCAGATTAAATCTCCTCTTCAGCTTCATCCCAGCGGCGCCAAGAATAATTCTAATAGCTTGAGCAGTTCTTCCCTGTTTTCCAATAA
>Ga0187770_10000265_pt1 | contig 26255 bp, 35 predicted proteins | sample 0116_SJ02_MP02_2_FD_133154 | JGI IMG/M metagenome (GOLD analysis project Ga0187770, IMG submission 133154) | Tropical peat soil microbial communities from peatlands in Department of Meta, Colombia - 0116_SJ02_MP02_20_MG | ecosystem: Environmental > Terrestrial > Soil > Wetlands > Peat | place...
TCGACTCCTGCCCTGCTCGGGCGGATGCCATTCGACGTTACACGCCTCCGGTCGGAGTACAAGGGCCCCTTCGAGCTGGTAAGCACGTCCGACGACAAGACTCTGTTTGTCAGGCGGTGGAACGCAGAGAGGAAGGCAAAGGTCTCGGTCCTCATCTTCCATGGCATAACGGGTTATAGCGGGCCCTACGGCCCGATGGTGGCAGAACAGTTAGTCGCCTCAGGCTACGATGTGTTCGGCCTGGACCTCAGAGGGCACGGCCTTTCCGATGGCCGGAGGGGAGACTACCCGAGCGAGGAGAGATTGAGGAGTGACATCGCGGAGACGCTTGCCCTGGTGAAGTCGAAGTCCGATAGGCTCGTCGTGATGGGGCACAGCCTCGGTGCTCTGCCGGCGATAATGGCAATGAAGAATCATCCCGACGAAATTAGCGGCCTGATCATCGTGAGCGCGGCGAAGAAGGTCAGGACCGGGGTGTACCCCAAGCCCAGTAGGGGAGCGATGCTGAGAACCCTCCTGGGTGTAGCGATTCTGAGAGGGACTCCGCTCATAGAGTACCGCAGGGAGGGGCAGGTGGGGATTGATGACCCTCTGTTCAACTTCAAGTATTCGGCCAGGTTCTACACGGTCTTGTATGGGGCGGGTGCCCTCAGGGTCATGAGGATGCTCGGCTCCGGCATGGTCGAGTCTCCGAACCTCGACTTTGGTGGGAAGCTGCTGGTTCCGCTCTTCGTGGCCGTGGGGGATCATGACGAACTGTTCACTACCGACGGAGCGAGAGAATTCTGCGACGGCATCAACTGCGACGACAAGGAGTTCCACGTGATTCCAGGAGCAAGGCACGCGCTGTGGCCGAAGGACGCCTTTACGCCCCTGGTTGATTGGCTGGCAAGGAAGTTCTGACCCGCATGCGTGGCACGCCCCCTGCCCTTGGGACAAGCTTTGTTTGTCCAGTTGTCTCCCCAGCCGGGCGAGCGCTTGAAGATAAACCACTGCGAGTTTCCTGACAGGCTCCTTTACGATGTTGAACAGGGAACCTGGGTGGATTTGAAAGAGGATGTCATACGGGTGGGGATCACCAGCCTCCTTTCCTGGTCCTTTGGTGTATTCTCTGCAGTCACCTTCAGGAACATAGGCACCGCCTTGGTTCGGGGCCAGGTCGTTGGTACCATGGAGGGGTCGAGGCACTTCGACGTGTTCCGTTCTCCAATCTCCGGGAACCTCTCTGCTGTTAACGAGCACCTCGTCGACGACCCTGGGCTCCTCAACAAGGATCCCTATGGGGAGGCATGGTTCGCCGAAATCGGGGTCAAGGACAACGGTGAGCTTGGAGCATTGGGAAGGCTCCCTCAGGCGGAGCGCAGGATAGCAGAGCTGCTAAAGGAACGCCACGTGCACTGCTTTGCCGCCTTCCCCGATTTCGAGATCGTCGACACAGGGGTCGAGTGCCAGGCAGTGCTCGCAAAGCTGAACGATCTCTTAGGGAGAAGCACGCCGGGGACCGTAGTGCATGTCGTCTCTGACGACAGCAGCGCCGAGATCGAGATGCAACGATGGTCCGACCAGACAGGGAACTCCGTTGTCGAGGTACAAAAGGAAGGAAGAATCTTCCACTACATCGTCAGGAAGGAACCCTCGAGAGCTGAGGAGGTCTAGCGCTCTATTGGGAGCATGACAGAGTTCCCCCACTCGGTCCAGGAACCATCGTAGTTCCTGACGTCGGGGTAGCCCAGCAGGTACTTCAGGACGAACCAAGAGTGGGATGACCTCTCCCCGATTCTGCAGTATGTGATTACTGTCTTGTCCCCGTCGACCCCCTTCGAATGGTAAAGATTCTCCAGCTCTGCACGGCTCTTGAATGTCCCATCAGCGTCGTTCACCGCCTGACCCCATGGGATGTTCTTCGCCCCCGGGATGTGCCCTCCTCTTTGGGACTGTTCATCTGGATACTCCGGGGGGGCGGTGATTTCCCCTGAGAACTCTTTCTGCCCTCTCACGTCGACGAGCACGTTGCCCTTCTTTCCTATCGAGGCTCTCACGCCCTCTCGGTAGATTCGGACCTTGATGTCTGGGCTTCCGATATGATATTCCTTGGGCGAGTATGCGGGTACTTCTTTGCTAAGCGGCCTGTCCTCGATTAGCCACTTCTTCCGACCACCGTCCATGAGTTTCACGTTCTCGATTTTGTAGTACTTCAGGTCCCAGAAAGCGTAGGCGGCGAACCAGTTGTTGAAGTCCCCGTAGAGAATGATTGACATTTCCAGGGAGATGCCGCTCCTCTTCATCAGATTTTCGAGCTGCTCTTTCGAGAGGATGTCCCGAGTTACTGGGTCGTTCATGTCCTTCTTCCAGTCAAATATCACGGCGCCGGGAATGTGGCCCTGAAGATAGTTCGAGGCCGGGTCGTAATCCACCTCAACTATGCGGACCTTGGGATCCTCTAGGTGATCGGAAACCCATTGCGTCGTGACCAGAACTTCAGGATGAGCGTATGTATCAGCCATATTATAACATATGTAATAATGCCGATATAAGCTTGGCTGTTCGCTTTCTCAAGCCCAAAGGACGGCTTCGAGTCTCGACGCATAGCCGCCGCTCGCACCCGGCGGGAAGGATTCGTTTGAGCTGCGAATTGGATTCGGACCTACTTGGGTGGGCTCAAGTCCCAGATCTTCTTTTGCTTCAGTGCCGCCAGCGCCTTGTCGATATCCGAGACCGCCACCACCACGCCGGCCCTAGCAAACGGCGCAGTTGTAGCGTAGGCGTGCGTAATGTTGATCTTCTTCTTGGCTAGCTTGCCTGCGAATTCACCGAACGCTCCGGGCTTGTTGTCCAATTCGACGTTGAGCACTTCCTCCTCAGAGAATGGAATTTTCGCCTTCCTGAGAGCTGCCCTTGCCCTCGCCACATCGACGGCCATAACCCTTGCCGCCTGTGCCCTCCCCCTGGCCTCTGGGACGAAGACCCCAACGATGTTGACATCGGCGTCGCCTAGCACTGAGCAGAGCCTTGCAAGCGTTCCCGGCTTGTTGGCCAATGGAACCACGAATTGGGTGGCTTTCGAAATCATCAGCCAATTGTAGGCTGTGATTTGTAATAAGCGTTGCCAAGTACTCTAGGACGCGAGAGCAAACTCAATCTAGGGCGGGATCCAGACCTAGCCTACGAACAAGCTCGAAGCAGGCCAGAGGTCGACATATCAGAGGACCTTCACAGCAGAGGACGTCAACGCCTTCGCCGAGCTCTCCGGAGACAAGGGTATCCACCATGTGGTGGCTGACATACAAGGGAGGATCATGGTGCAGGGGCTGTTGACTGCCACCATACCCACAAAGCTCGGCGGGGACATGAACTACATTGCCAGACACATCATCTACGATTTTGCACGCCCTGTCTTCGTGGGGGACACGATAATGTGTGATGGCAAAGTCGAGAAGGTGGAGCCTGCCGAGGGGCGCCTGAACGTCACACTGTCGTTCGTGTGCCGCAATCAGGATGGGAAGGAGGTCATGCGCGGCACAACCGAGGGAATCATCAGGACCTGACTCCTATCACGCTCAACATGGAGTTCGACAGCACAGGCGGATAACGACCTCCGAGGGAAAGATATCCCGGAAAGCAATTTTCTTGCCACGCGACGGCTCCCCAAGGAAATCATGACTCTCATGAGGCCACATGATACACCGGAGACATCCTTCTTAGCCCAGTGCCTTGTTTGGACGGATGAATGGAGGATCGAAACGAAGTCCGCTGCCGCAACTGTGGAGCCCCAGTCGAACCTGCTACTGCCGAGTTTACGCTTTGCGAACGCTGCCGGCTAATCCCAAACCTGCTACTGGGATGAGGGTCCGGAAATCGTTGTTTAGCTAACTCGCGCCGACCGACTTCAGATAGACCTCGATCATTCCACACACGGCTTCCGAGAATATCGCATCGGCCATGGCTTCGTAGCCCGGGGGACTCAGGTGCAGCCCATCGTTCGAGTATTCTTCGCGCAGTCTTCCTGCCGAGTCGGCGGTGGCTGTGAAGAGGTCCACGCATGCGACGCCGAGGGCCCTGCTGTACCTCTTGACGAGCTCATTGAGCTGCAACCTGGGTCGGATGCCTTCGTCGTAGCCACGCACGGACGGGATGGTACAGGCGACAGGGCGTATTCCATTCTTCAGCGCTTCATCATACATGCCCGCGAGGTTCCGTGCCACTGGCGGAGGTTCCATCCCCCACCCCAGGTCGTTTGACCCTCCCAGAATAATCACGACATCAGGTCGAGGCCCTAGGACGTCGCGGCCGAAACGGTCCACCATGTCAGCGGTGAGCTCACCGACGATTCCCCTGTTGAGAAGTTCGACCCTTAAGCCGGCTGCTCTTTCCCGTAGCAACTCCTCAACTTTCTTGCTCAGGGAGTCGGTGTACGGGACGAGCTGGGGGAGTTCCTCATCCTCCGTCGGCGACTGGTAACCCACCGTGAGGCTGTCCCCGAAGGCGATGATGAGCTTCTTCGTCGGTTCGCTCCTTCGGGCGGTCATCAAACCTGGTCTACGCCTCCACGCCTGCCAATTACGTAACCCAGCGCCAGCCCAAGCAGGGCACCCCCGGCGTGTGCTATCCAGTCAACATTCCCGAAAAGGAAGCTGCTGAAGATGAAGATAGCTGCGAACCACGCCATCAGGCCCAGGTTCACCCTTCTGTTCGTCTCCAGGTCGAACGAAATCACCCCCGCAAGAAGCCCGAAGATTCCGCCTGAGGCGCCGAAACTGACCACTTTCGGGCCGTTGGCCAAGCTGAAGATGTTCCCCATAATGCCCGTGGCCAGAAATACTGCGTAGTATTGCCTCTTGCTATAGGTGTAAGAAAGGATGCCGTCCAGCCAGGCAAGGGCCATTGCGTTGAAGGCCACGTCGACAACTCCCGGAAAAAGGTCTGGAGGCGCGACGATAATCGATGTAACGAGCTCCCAAACCCGTCCCCCCAGGACATCCCGATTGTCCTGGAGGAGGTAGAGGGTCAGGGGGTAGCCATCTATCGTCACGAAGGCAAGGACAGTGCCTATCACCAGCCCTCCAACGACCGCGTAGATCAGGTTCCTGCCCTGCTCGGAAAGCTCCAAGTTTGAACTCTGGCGGTTAGTCGCTCGCCGACGCAGCGCTCTCTTCTGTCAAGCGATCTCCTGTCTTGACCTGCCCTTCTTCGAGGACTCTCGCATACCAGCCTCGTCTCCCCGACATGATTTTGAGGAAGGCCGGTCCCTTGGACACTCCTACGTAGCGAAGCAGAAACAGGTTATCGCAAGGATCGCAGGCCTTTGTAATCTGAAAACGCATCCTGCCCACTCCAAAGATCTTGCCAGCGCCAAACGCCTGGTATGGGATCCCGCTAGTAGTGAAGTTCTCTCCAAGGTCCCCTGGCTTGATCGGCCAGCCTTCCGAGTTCAGCTCCCTGATGGTCTCGATGGGCATGATTAGCAGCGCCTGGTCAGGGTCGTCTTGGCGTTCCTCGTGCCTGTAGAGGTTGAAGTCCCCTTCGACGCCTGCGCGAGTCACGAATGCAGAATCTATCCTCTTCTTTGGGAGACCGTGTTCTCCCTTGGTCTGCGGTTTCACATTGATTTGCTGAATCTCTCCGGGCACGCGTCTGGCGCGGACAGACCACTTAATTTGGCTTGGCTAGGCGGCAGCCTTCCATTTTTCTACACTGCAGATGGCAGCACTGTCATGAGGAGATTGGGCTCCGTCACGAGAGCCGTTACGGCTCCGAGTATGCCGTCTTCCAGTGAGCTGATGCGAATGATGAACGTGCCAAACATGATGGCGGGGATGAGTGTCTCGAGTGGAGTTCCGGAAACGCTACCTGCGGACATAACTAAGTCGCAGTTTGTCATCCTTTCGAAGCTACAGACAGGGTTACAAGAGCCCGAAGGATGTGAGCAAAGCCCTCTCGATGGATAGGAAAGAAGTCGACTCCCAGACGTCCGCTCTTGTCTCAAACGGCTACATCACCAAGGACAACAAACTGACCAGCAAGGCCCTCGAGTTAGTTAGCTGACTTCCACTCTAGTTCGGCGGAGGGCGAGTCCATGCAACGACTCTTAGCAATGAGTGTTCTGAACGGTTACCGGTTGACCCGAAACGACAGAGGGACCAGTCTGGTCCTCCTGGCGGATATGGCGGCTGCTCTGGGAGTCATTATTCTCGCGTGGGCCTTCTTGGATTTGAGCGAGGAGGGCTTCCTTCTTCTGACTTGTATAACGCTGGCTTTGGCGCTGCTCCTGGGATTCTTGCTCCGCGCGCCATCGTGCGAGTCCGAGCGCTTAGCCTGAAATCAACATGGACAGCAATCCCTTTGAGCTATGAAGTAGAAATCGGACAGGTAACGTGTACGAATAGTATCACGGCTCTGTAGAGCAAGTCCATCTTCGTTATTACCCCTATCTGCTTCATTAATCCAGCACGGTGCTTGCGCACTTTCGCGCAACACCGCAGCGGACTGGGGCCGGGCGGGAAGTTCGTCTAGGGTCATCCCGCCCCTCCCACAGCCTCTTTCGTGCCATAAGACGATGGATTTTGGCCATGGGGAACTTCCAAGAGTCTAAACAGGGTGTTCTCATGAGTAGTCTTAACCACCAAGGGTTATGTGGCACGCCCATGGACCGGAGCACCCCGCTTTTCGCTGGGGTCGCGATTCTTGCTATCCTCGTTATGGGGGCCGCTGTAGCATTCGTCCCTTTGAAGCCGACCACAACCCAGACTGGCTCGTCGACCTCGACCACCTCAACCACCTCAGCAAGCACTAGCTCTACGAACAATCTGGTCCTCCGGCTCATTTTGAACACTTCTGTCGTTTCACAGGGTCGCTCGGTTTCAATGACTGTCGGGGAGTGGAATAACCTGAACGCACAAAACAATGTAGAGGCGTTCCAGGCCTGGCCCATCGAGGGGCTCGGCGTTGGCCCGTGTGGGCCAATTAACTATCCGTTTGGCTATGAGGTCCTGTCAGGGTATTACAACAGTTCAGCAGGGCTAGATTCGGCCCCGAAGGTCCAACTGTACGAGCCCGGGTTGTACGGGTGCCCCATGATTTTGAGTGAAATCAGTTCCTACTCGTTCTACCCACTGAGCGACCGGGCGGACGTCTATGGGAGCTGCCAGCAGGGTCCTTGCTTCACCGAGGAGATGAACACGACCGCCGCGGTCGAAGGAAACTGGAGCAAAGGCTCCCTAGTGCCCCTTCCCCCCGGCGCCTACACGGTCGTTGCTGGGGACGAATGGGGGGCGCTCCTATTCGGACATTTCGAGGTCGTCGCCACGGGGTCAGAAGGGACCGTCATTCTCCCCGCGGGCACTGCCATCCAGGTCTCGTCCAGCTATGACTGCGTCGCCGGGCACTATTCGTTGCCATTCAGCACGCAGGATGAGGCGCTGTTCACTGGTGGGTTCAGCGCCGCGGCTCCCGGAGTGACGCTGTACGTGGCTACCGCCCAGCAGGCGTCGGTCGTTTTCCAAGGACACCCCTTGAACTGGATGTATTCGAGCGGCCTTCAGAATTCATCCCGCTTCGCCATCAACATCCCTGCCGGCACCTACGTTGTCTGGATCGAGGGGGCCAACCTGAACTGTGGGGCCCACATAGTCATGCCACTGGAGCGGCTTACGACGGTGAACATTACCGAGGCGTTCACGATCAATAGCACGAATTCCTCATAGCACGCAAACAGGTGCGATATTGGGAAAGGCAGTTGACGAACACTTTTGCAGACGTCTCCCTCCCTAGTAACTTGCATTCCGGCCCTCCCCTTTATCCGAGCAACCGAGATTATTCCCAAGCTCGATGGCTCAAACTGGAGACGCCCCCATTATCAATCCTAACTTAATCAAGGGGATCAAAGGGGTGAGGTTCGCCCAGGAGCGCAGGGCAAGTATGAAGCCGTGAAGGGGAACGAGGCGACGATGACTCCAATCCTCCGAGCAGAAGCCCCGAAGCTGGCTTGACTGGCATCGCCAGACAAGCTAACAGAGTCGGAAAGGCTTAAGCCGATTCAAGGGATACGACAGTGCCGAGCACAGCCAATGGCGAGTTCGAACCGTCTCGAGTGGTTTGCAGAGCTTCCCTGTTCGGTAATGGTATGCGATAAGAAGTACAAGATACTTTACATGAATGATAAGGCCGCAAAGGACCACGCCGACGACGGAGGCAAGGCCCTGGTCGGGACTAATCTGATGGAGTGTCATCCGCCAGACGCTCAGAGGAAGCTCAGGGAGGTGCTCGCCTCGGGTCGACCAAACGTCTACACCACCGAAAAGATGAGGAAGAAGAAGCTCGTCTACCAGTGCCAGTGGAAGAAGGGAGGACTGGTGGGCGGGGTTGTGCAGCTGGTCATTGAACTTCCAAGAGACATGCCCCACCATGTAAAATGACTGATCGGGCCTAATCGGCACCTTTTGCCGGCAAAGTCTGTCGGCAGAAGCAGAGTTCGGGAAAATTCTCTTCTAGGGGCCCATCTTTGAAGACAGACGGTGAGGTGTTACCATGAATTTCTTCAACGAGGCCTATCGGGGCGTCCCTCCCTGGGACATCGGCCGGCCTCAACCAGTATTCGCCAAGCTCGCTGTCAGCGAAGACCTGGGCAATGAGATAATCGATGTCGGGTGTGGGACGGGCGAACACGCCCTGCTTTTCGCTTCGAGTGGGTACCAGGTTCTGGGGGTTGACTCGGCCCCACTTGCAATAGAGAGGGCCAGAACTAAGGCGTCACAGAGAGGCTCGAAGGCGGAGTTCATGGTGGCCGACGCCCTTCATCTCGCCGAGTTGCGCCGGCAGTTTGACGTCGCGATTGATTCGGGGTTATTCCACGTTTTTTCCGACAGAGAGAGGGTAGCCTATGTTGAGAGTCTCAGGGCTGTCCTCCGGCCCCGAGGACGGTATTACATGCTCTGCTTCTCGGACAAAGAGCCCGTCGGCTGGGGAGGACCAAGGAGAGTGTTCAAACGCGAGATTCTGGCAAACTTCTCCGATGGATGGCGCGTAGATTATGTCCGTCCCGCGAAGTTCGAATCTGCCTTCGACGAAAGAGGAGGGGAAGCGTGGTTCTCGAAGGTCACCAGAACCAAACATCTGCCTAGATGCCGTTCATCCTTAATTATCTCCGAATAAGGCTGCGAGCAAATGCCTCGAATAGAGCTCTATGAGGGCGCTCAGAAGATAGCGGACGTCGGACTCCCGGAGAAGAAGTTCAGTACAGGGTCTGTCGGCTATTGGGCCACCCAGAAGCTTGAGATCAACGGGAAGAGATACCAGTGTCAGTTCCAACTTGTTGAGATCGGGTCCCGGCAGAAGAAATAGTGACTCCGCCGTTCGACTCATCGCGACCCAAGCCCTGGTCGGAACCCAACCGGTAACGTTCTATAGGTTACACGTGACCATGTGGGTCGCGAGACGGTCGAAGAATGGAGAGATAGGAGAAGTTGGGAAGGATTCGAGAAAAGACGGGGACAGGAGTGTGCAACTGTCGGCACCTGGCAGAGGTCCATGAGATTCTGTTTCAGACGATATATGCCACCAAACGGGGTAGATGCACCATCGAAGGCTGCTCATGTCAGGCCTATGTCAGAAATCCGAACTATCACGTAGTTAGCGCTTGACGCAGGTTCCTTTCCTCAGCTCCTCGAGCTTTCAGGAGTCAGAAGAGACGACTGCACCAAGATTGGGGCGTCGTATAGAGCTCCCAGCGCGACGCAGTCAGAGGCCCTGTACCCATGGAGCATAATCTCCCCTTTGCGGCTGTCAAAGTAGATGTCCCCCCGCAATACGTCGTTCGAGCTGTAGATTTGGACCCTTGCCAGATGGAATCCGTTCCTTTCGGCTAGGTCCTCGACCACGTTGTAGATAGAAGGAAGGGACGACCTGTCTCCCCTCGAGAACCTGTCGATGTGGGTCGCCACCTCTCCGGAGAACGCCCTGATGTACAGCTTCTTCTGCCCGTCGGAAATGGAAGCCAGGACGGCGACCCCCTCGACGCCGTTCTCGTCGGCGAATCCCACCTTCTCCAGTTTGACCGGCAGGAACTCTTCGTTGCTGGACGTCGGCGGCACCGGATTGCGAGGCGTGCCGCCTGTATATTAGACTGCGAGACCACCCAAGCCTAGGAGAATATCATTCCTTGATTGAGACCTCGTCATAGCCGCGCCGTGCGGGCGGCGCAGCTTCTGCCGTGAATGGATGGCGAAGGCGCTCCGTCGCCATCCTGTGGGAGCGCAACATTGCCGACTGGCAGGTCTGTGCGTGATCGCGGATCAACGAAGCAAGCTCCTTGATGTCGACGGCATAGCCAGGACTCCAATACCTCCTGCTACCATTCGACCAATTGACGAACCCGACTGTTCTCCCCCTGTACACGATTTTTTGGAGACCTCCGGTCGGAACGGGTACCCCCACCAGGAGGGACTTAGCGATGCCGACGCTCGGGATACCTAGCACCATCCCTGCTACAGTGGCCAGGCCTCTGAACCTAGGGTGTGCCGCTCCCTGAGCGTCGAAGCAGACCAGCTGGGGCCTAGCCTTCAGCCCCCTAACGGCCTGGACGACGAATGGGCCTTCCCGCAAATAGAAGAGCCCGCTCTGGTAGGGAAGGCTGGAGATTCCAGAGTAGGAGCTCGCCTCCTTCAACCGTCCGTGGTCGAAGAGCGACGCCACTGCGACGACATTGTCTCCCTGGTAAGCAGCGTCGACGGCGCATATCCTTGAGACATCATGAGGGAGAGACACCTCCTCCCTCAAGAGGAGTCCCTGAAGGTCGCCGAAGAAGGCCGTCTCAGCAGGATCAAGTCTCTGTTTTGGTGACTGTGTCATCGCAACTTCTTCCTCACGACATGCCTGGTTTCTTTCGAAATCCAGTCCAAATACCGCCTGCTCCCTTTTTCGGCGCGGAACGCGATTATCTCCGGCGTCAGGTACGGATGTGTTTCCCGGACTGTCCGCTCGAGTTCGCTGAAGAGCTCCCGCCTGGTCTTGATGAGCAGAAGGCTTTCTTCTGCTGACTCCAGTTTGCCTTCCCACCAGTAGAGACTGTGAACACCGTCGAAAGTGCTAACACAGGCGGCGAGCCGACGCTTCAAAACCTCCCTTGCTATCCTTTCGGCCGAGTCCTTCGGGCAGGTAACCAAGACTAATTGCACGCCTCGGGCACCTCGAGCTTTCTTCACGGCAGTTGGATTTGAAGCCACCTGTGCGGGACCTATTACATATTCCATGACATTTTGCCACGGTTTGCCCTGGCCGGAGCTCAGGACTGACGTACAAAATCGGCGACCGCAAGCAGCTCGGCCGAGGCTACCGCGATCATCGAACCCGCTGCGAGGGCGTGGTTGAACGTGAGGATGTATGCTACTGCGTAGGTTGTCGCCGGGAGAATGACGACCCCCGCTCCGGCCGCCATCCTGGCAAATTCCTGTAAGACGAAGGTTGCCCGCCCACTGGGAGCGAATCCTAAGAAGAGCCTGACCTCGAGCAGACTTGCGGCCGCCACGGCCAGAATCGAAGCGAGGGGGATCAAGATCGAGAAGGGCGAAGCCATCGGCTTCAGCAGACTTTCAACATACACAACGGCGACTGCCGAGAGAAACACGGCCGTGGCGATTAGCGCCTTGGAGAAGGCGATGGTCCTTATCCTCAGGGGCATCGTCTTGGCGAAGTCGAATCCAACCCCTTCGGAGCTGACGAGAACCAACGGTAGGACGAGAGAGAACATCCCTCCGAGGGTCATGGCTACGAGAATGGTTGACGCCCCCAGAGTGGGGAGGAACGCTCTGATCAGGAGGACAACGAGGGTCTCGAACGCGGGTAGCGCGAACAGGAAGGCAGACGGCAGGTTTGCCGACGCGACCCTCAGATCCTTCATCGCATAGGCGGCCACTGGCTTATGCAGGGGCACCGAAGTATCGCGTGTGCGTTCGCCTTCTGTTGCAATACGCGCACTCTCAGGAAAGCTGGCGACGGAGCTCATGCTCCACTTGGACACTGCAACAGCGATCAGAAGGTACCCCACCGTCGCTCCGAGAGCCATCCTCTCGACCATCGACGAGGCGAAGCCGTGCGCGATTGACCCGACGCTGATTCCCAGAGAGAACGGGTAGAGCAACGACAGGATTGACCCCGCAAGCGCGTTCGGGCTAGTCAGAACGCTTTGCACTAGGGGAATGAGGTATCCAGCTGCGGCGAACAGGACTCCGATACCAAGCACAACAACCCCCCATGCTAGAAGTAACGCAATTCGCAGCATGCCTCCGCGTTTGCCCTGCTTGGAACCCAGGATGTTTCTGTAGAAAACACTGGAAAGCCAAAGCGCAACGCCAACTCCCAATACCGAGTTCGTGGCGCCGGCAAGAAGCATGAAAATCCCAGACAGAGCTGAGCCCGTCACGAGCAGGACGAAGAAGACCTGGCAGGCCACCGACCCAACCACAAGGTAGTCGCTTGTCCTCACGAAAGAGAGCAGGTTGACAAGCGAGATGTCGTTTCGAACGAGAGGCAGGGTCGAGAGGACGGGTGAGGGACCGCTGGTCACGAAAGAAGAGAGAGTTTGGACTCCGTAGAGGATGATGAGCGCGAAAGAAACCGCCAGACTCAACGTGACTGACGCGGATACTCCATACGAGGCTCCCAGAGCCTGAGGAAGGAAAGGTGCGCCGGCTGCGACTATGACGAAGACGGTAATGATGAGCTTGTCGAATCTTGCAATACGTAACGCCCTCTCGACGAGGTCCTCCCGCCCCGAGGGTTCCGACGAGCCTCTTCCGAAGGATCCCCACCACATGTTGCTGCTGTTTTGAAGTATCGACCTGAACGCCATTTCCGAGTAAGGAACTGCGCTCAGACGCCAGGCGTCAGCGGTCTTCATCGTCGAAGAAAGACTCCCTTAGCGTCCTCACTGTGTTTTCAACCTCAGACGCTTCGTTGGTGAGTTTCATGAAGACCTCCTCCAACGTCGCGTCCTTCTCCCCAGCTCGGGCCCTTAGCTGGTCTAGGTCTCCTTCGGCGACAATCTTGCCTCCGAAGATGATTCCAATCCTTGAACAGAGCCTTTGTGCTATCTCCATGACGTGGGTGGAGAAAAGGACCGCCCCGCCTCTTTGGACATGCAGTGAAAGCAGTTCTTTCAGGATCCTGCTGCTTCTCGCATCCAGGCTGTTCAACGGTTCATCCAGGAGGAGAACTGGCGGTTGATGAATCAGGGCGGCGATTATGGCAACCTTCTGTTTCGTTCCCATGGATAGGGTGGCGATGGGCGTGTCGAAGGCTGACGCTACTTCAAAAGCCTCGGCAAGCTGGCGTGCCCAGTGGTTCATGGGCTCCTTGGCGAGCCCCCTGACCGAACCCTCAAACTCCAGGAGCGCTCTGGGCGTCAGCGACTCGTAGAGTATCGGAACCTCTGCAACGTAACCGATCTGAGCCTTCGCATGGAGTGGATCTTTCGTGGCATCGAACCTCGAAACAACGACCGAACCCCGGGTCGGTTCAATCAGACCGGCGGTTATCCTGAGGGTCGTAGTCTTGCCAGCTCCGTTAGGCCCTAGCAGCCCGTAGATCTCGCCAGGCATCACCCTGAGATCTAGGCCGTTGAGGGCGCCGAAACTGCCGTACGTCTTCATGAGTCCGCGGGTCTCAATCAGTGCGTCAACCACTCTCATCTACACCTCTCTCCGAACCCGGCAAGTGATTTGCAGACTGGAACGTCAACCCTCTCTGCTTCCACGCTTGGTTTCAAGCTCACTGACGTTAGTGGAAGCAGGGGTGGGCGAATTTACGCGAGCCGTATTACGGCTCTGTAGTGCAGGTCTATCTTCGCTGTTCCACTCCCCGACGGTCAAGCTGCCGAACCGAGGGGGAGTCCCGGCTAGCAAGAGCTGTGAAGAAAGCAATGACATGTCTGTGGTCCTAGCATCGCTCCTCGCGGTACCCTAGGTTCAAATCGGACCGAAGCCGGAGCGACCGCAGAGAGGGTTGAGTGAATCTGGCTTAGACGACTCGTTCGAACCTGTCGTCCCTGAAGAAGCGGAAGAATTACGTCGCGCCCCGCGACCGATGACGCCTCAGGACCTGCCAATCTTTTCCGTACTCCATTCGATAGATTTCTCGGATCACTTCGTCATCCTAGGGGAGGTGGGTACGGGGAAGAGCACCGTGGTCCCGATTCATGAGTTCGAGGAGTCCGGGAGGACACGGCACATCATCATCCGCGAGCCGTCGAGGGCCTCCTGCAACGCCCTCTACTACTCACTCGAGGCGCTGCATCCAGAGGTCAAGGAGCACCTTGCCATCATAACCAAGGACACCAAGGTCAACGTCGAGGGCAAAATCAAGATCGTGACGGACGGCGTCTTGATCAGGATGCTGGCCGACCGCTCAGTTTCTGAGACCTCCATCTATTTCGACGAAAGTCACCAGATGTCCTCCCAGCTGGAGCTCTGCATGTCCCTGGCGAAGAAGGACGAAGAGATGGCGAAGAACTTGTTCAGGGTGATGAGCGCCACCATAGATCCGAGAGAGTTCCTCGCCTTCTTGGGAATCTCTAAGCTTCACTCGGTAAGCGGGAGGAGGTACCCCGTGAACGTCGAGGTGGAGCTTGCTCGCGATCTGGACGCAATGTTCGACACCCTCTCGAGGTACCTTTACACCCAGCCCAGGTACGAGTCATGGTTGGTCTTCCTGCCCACGCGTCGTCTCGTCGAGAAGTTCGCGGGGAACTATGGAGGTGTGTACATACACGGTGGCCTGGAAGGCTCCGAAGTTAACCGGATTCAGCGGAGGGCGGAACGGGACAAGAACCTGAAGATTTTCGCCACCAACGTAATTGCTTCGTCGGTAAACATCTACGTGGACAACGTCCTGATATTCAACGATGTAATCAACAGCAAGGACAGGCTGGGCCAGAAGACCCTCCGGTACAGCAAGCTGGACAACAACTCCCTCCTTCAGATGATGGGCAGGATCGGCCGCTTCAAGCCTGGCCGCGCGGTCATCCTCACCGACTCGCCGATTCCAAAGAAAATCACTCCAACCCCCGTCCGCAAGTCTCTTGAATCAGAGACCCCATTCGATCTTGTGCTCCTGATGTCGAAGTATGGCCTCGACCTCTCCAAGTTGGAGTTCATGTCGAGAGTGAACCACAGGGAGGTATCATTCGCAGAAGGTTGGCTGTCCGATATTGGGGCCATAGAACTCCATCCACACAGGATAACAAGGAAAGGACTCCTGATGAGCGAGATTCCTTATGAGCCCGATTTCGCTCACATGATCTCCGGCGCACTGATCTCAGGGGATTACCAGATGGCGAGGTTCCTCCTGGCGTGCGGGTCCTTTGGGGACTCCCTCAACCACGCCTACAAGACGGACTTCGAACCCATGGCCCGAGAGTTCCTATACAACTTCGATAGGTCCAACGAGCTCAACATCAAGGCCCATCTCCTGAAGAGGTACTCCGAAGACACCGGCGGCCAGTTCAAAGCGAAGATGGAAGTCAACGGTATCTTCCTGCGCTTCGTAGAAGAGGCCTGGAAGAACTATGAAGCTGCGAGAGACTCGCTGAACGATCTTCTTCTCGCCTCGAAGGACAGACCGCTGCCGAAGGAGGTGGTGGTCGACCCAGATCTCAGCCGTCTCGAGGCATATTTGACAGACTGCCTGTCGTTCGAACGGTACGATTTCTACGAGAAGGGCGAATACGACCTGAGAAGCATAATCATCGAAGATCGATTCTACGCGAGGAGCGTGACCGTCAATTTCCGTAAGATCCTGTTTGACGCGGTCGCCCTTCACGGAAGAAGGCGCCCCCATCGCTAGCCCCGCCTCGGTGCCTCTCTCCTCTTTGGGCAGAGTTCAAGAATGGCGCTAAGGGAAATCCGACGCTGGCAAGCTTTTGCAAAAAGAAACTCGGTTCGCTAGCACATCCCTGGCCAAGTGGCTTGTTCCCTATGTAATCGTCGCCTCACTTCAGTACCAATTCACGAAGGACGGGCTCTCCTATGCCTCGCCCTTCGTCCTGATGACATTCAGGTACGTCTTGACAGGCGTCATCTTCTATTTTCTCGGGGGAAGAAAGATTCCCCTTGATCGCGACGCCCTGCTAGTCGCCAGTTTCTCCTCTGCAAGCACACTCCTATGGGCGGTTGGCCTTGATTATGTCTCGGCAGGCGATTCTGCCGTTCTGAGCTACACGATGCCCCTCTTCTCCATTCCCATCGCGTTCGTTGTCATCAGGGAGAAAGTCCTGCGTCGTGAACTGCTGGGCGCATTGGTGGGATTCAGCGGCGTTGTTGTCTATTCCCTCACCCTGAACCACGGCTCACAGCCCTTGGGCGCAATGTTCACTCTCGTCGGTGCTGTCTTCTGGGCGGCGTACAGCGTATATTATCGGAAGCTCAGAAGCAGGGATCCAGTCCCTATTCTTACCACGCAATTCTTGGTCGGCTCAATACCGGGCGCTGTCGGTGCTTTGTTCTATCCTCAGATTTCGCCTGCAATCAATCTGTTGATCGACCTTGTCTACATCGTTCTCTTCAGCGGCGTGGCCCTGTTTGTCCTTTGGAACGGGCTCCTGAGGCGGGGACGTGTCGGCCGGATTACGACTATGGCTTTCGCCGTGCCCGCGATGACTATTCTCATAGATTCCATCAGGACGCTCACTTTGCCAAACTCCCTGGCCGTAATCGGGGGCATCATGATGTTCATCGGAGTCTTCATAGCGAATTGGAGCGGGGATTCAGAAAAGGCAGCAGACGACACGACATGAGGTTCCGAGCTGACGTTATGTTTCGTGACGTGTCCTGTTCCTAACTATGAGCCTCCATAGTCCGAAGTAGCGTGTCATCGGGGAAGTCAGCGTGGCTTCCCTACATACGTTCGTCGAAGATCTTCGGATTCTTACGTCGTCTGCCGAGGTCCTCGGGTTCAACCTATCAATGGTGAAGATTTAGACCGAGTCGCGCCGTGGACTAGTTTTGGCTGTTCTCGATCCCAGCTCCAATGTGCCCTCGCTGCGTCGAACCTGACTGAATGGATTCAGTTTTTTTGTGTACCTTCAGCCACCCGGAGACGAGAATCAACAACGACGGCCCCCTTCCCGTCCTGAAGCACCATCAGAGGATTGAGGTCAAGCTCAGCAACTTCAGGAGTTACCTCCACCATCTGGCTGATGCGAAGAATCGTCTCCTCGAGCGCCCCTTCGTCGTACTTCGGCCCCCCTCTATAGCCCTCGAGGAGCTGGCGGGTCTTGAGAGAGCGGAGCATTCTCTCCGCGTCTTGTCTTGTGAGAGGAGGGAGGCCAACGGAGACATCCTTGACCAACTCGACCAGAGTCCCTCCGGCGCCGCAGGCAATCAGGGGCCCGAAGGTAGGGTCGCGGGCAACGCCGACAAACATCTCGACCGCGTCTGAGATCATTTCCTGGACCAGGAAGCCGCTCACGGTAAACCCCTTCTGCTGGACCCGGTCGCGCATCTCCTCAGCTGCACGCCTTACCTCTTCGGATGTTAGTCCGACTTGCACTGCCCCCGCCTCTGTCTTGTGAAGCAGGCCTGGAGCGATTGCCTTGAGAACGACCTTTCCAGCAAGATCACGTGCTGCTTTAGCGGCATCTTCGGCACCTCTGACTTGAAATGACCTAACGGTTGAGATTCCGAAGCATTTCAGGAAGGCTTCGGTGTCGGCGGCGCTCAGCCACTCTTCCTTGGAACCTATCGCTCTTGTCACGATCGAGGCAGCTTCGGCCCTATTGACCTCGAACCTCGGTGGGATGCTGCGAGGAGCATTCAGCCACTTGCCGTAGTCCGTCACCCTAGCCAGAGCTTGCGCCGCCAGCTCAGGGAACGGGTATGATGGTATTCTGATGGTCCCGTCTGAGAGCTCTCCGGAGACACCCTTGGTCGCCATGAAGGTGCTTATGACCGGGAGCTTCCGACGCATCCCCCTCACCGCCCGAAGTATCTCTGACGCCATCTCTTGCGGCCTCTCGGCCAGCGGAGGAATGAATATCACAATGAGGCTGTCGACCTCTTCGCTCTCGGACATCGTCTGGATAGCACGTGCAAAGTCCGCGGGGATTGCGGCACCGCTCATGTCGACTGGGTTCTTGGTGCTTGCGATGGGGAGGAGGAACTTCCGTAGCCTACCCTGCATCTCGAGAGACAGCTCAGGGACCCTCACCCCCAGACTTTCGCAGGCATCGGCCGCAAGGATACCTGCTCCTCCGGCGTTGGTGATTATCGCCACCCTGTCCCCCTTGGGCACGGGTTGAGTTGACAGAAGGGCAGCTACGTCGAACATCTCGTCCAGAGAGTCGGTCCTGATGACTCCCGACTGCCTGAAGAGTGCGTCGACTGTGATGTCAGAGGCTGCCACGAGAGCCCCCGTGTGGGACTGGGTCGCCCTGAAGCCCGCCGTAGAGCGTCCGCTCTTCACTGCAACGATTGGTTTCTTCACAGTGATTCTCTTCGCCAGTCTCGCGAACCGCCCAGGGTCGCCGAACGACTCGATGTACAGCAGGATTACATCGACGTTGTCATTGGTCTCCCAGTATTGGATGATGTCGTTGCCCGACACGTCCGCTCTGTTGCCTGCCGAGACGAACTCGGAGAGGCCGATTCCGAGCCTGTCGGCGAGGTCGATGACGGCAACGCCGAGCGCTCCTGACTGGGACCAGAACCCGATCCGCCCGGGGATCGCCTGATAGGGGGCAAACTGGCCGTTGAGATTCACCTCTGGGTCGGTATTGATTATTCCCATGCAGTTCGGCCCAATCATTCGCATGCCCGACTCCCTGCATACTCGGACGAGCTCATCTTGGAGGGCAGCTCCCTGCGCTCCCGTTTCTGCGAACCCCGACGAGATGACGACCAGCGCGCGAACCCCCTTCTGGGCGCACTCTTTCGCCACCTCAACAACGGAACTTGCTGGGACGACGATGAACGCCAAATCCACGGGACCCGGACACTTTAGGACGGAATCGTAGGCGGCAACAGACTGGACGACGGTCGCCCGCCTGTTCACGGGGTAGACCGGGCCGTTGAAGTCTGCGTCAATCAGGTTCCGGAAGAGCTCTCCTCCGATTGTCCCTTTCTCCCGGGACGCTCCTATGACGGCTATGCTCCTGGGCCTGAAGAAGTGCTTGACTGAGGAGACGGCCGCCTCGGTATCGGTGTGCGTCTGCCTAATGCCTGTGGCTGAACTACCCACCTGAGGTCTCCCCCCTCATTCTGCTCGTTGAGCGGCTCCTGACCGTTCCTATAAACGCGCATGACTGTTTCCAAAGACTGCCGGTTGAGAGATGACGAGAATTTGCAGGTCTAATTTGCAAGCGCTAGTATGGCCAAACTTGTAGTTTCAGTGTTCGTGTTCGTGTTGCCGTGCGTCAAGTCAGAGTAGTAGCCAGTGTAGAATCCACCATCTGATGCTTGCATCTGCAGAAGGATCTTGAGCGCGCTCAGTGGAACCCTCTGACCCAGCAACTCGGCAGTGTAGATGTAGAGTGCAAGTTTGTAGGTCTGATAGATTCCTTTGCTTTGGCCTTCTCGAAACGCTGTGTCGTTGAAGCCTATTCCATTGTACTCGGCAACTCCCGCATTGAAAGCCGCGAGGGCTCCAGGGGAGTTTCCGGCACACACTTTCTCATAGTACGCCCGCAGGAACGCGATGTCGGCATAGCTGTCATTTAGGGGTCCCCCGGACCGGTTGTTGACGGTAGTCCAGACCTTGGCCGACAGGTTGTAATCTTCCGAGCCATTCAAGTCCTCTCTGCAGCTGAAAGCCATGAACTGATTCGGAAACCCCTGAGCATCGTACATGGCAAGGGTCTGGTTTATTCGCTCTGCCATGCCAGAGTTTCCGCATTCCCTCGACAGCACCGATGAGGCAAGAAAGTTGTCGGAGTAAAGGAAGAAATGTTCGTGGTTTGGCGTCTCCGAGACGAGCCCGAGTGACGCGTTGAACTCGGACTCTAGGTATGAGCAGACCGATTGCACCACGCCCGCCGCGTCGAAAGGGCTCCCGGTAGCGCTGATTGTCGTTGTCTTGGTGTAGGTTGTGGTGAAAGTTGAGGTAGTAGCCCCTTCACGCTGCGAGTAGTAGCCGATGCCGACACCGACTAAGAGTGTAATGACGATGCCGACGCAGATCAGCATCAATCTCGTGAGTTCTCTAGCTCCGATGTGCAATACGGTCCTTCTTGGGCAGGTTTCTCAAAGAACCTTGCGTCCGCATCGCGCCCACCAGTCCACGCTATGAAGAACTCGGTCCTAGCCTCGCTTAGAGGGCTGTCCTCTCCTCCAACGCAGCTCATACATCCCTTGGGCGGCGAATTCTAGGGCATGAGCCACCTTGCCCTGCCAAGGTCAAGTTATCCCCTGGTCTCTAGCTTGGCTGTAGTAGCCACCCTTAAGAGAAACACCGAAGAACACTTTCACGTTGGCGGGACCAGTCACCAAGACTTACAAGGTTTCGAAGATGTTCAAGGCGCCTCTAGACTTCTGCTTCTCCTGGTGCACTGACTTCCGTGCCGACGACAATAAGATGACTGGTTCGAAGACAAGGCGCCACTTCCTTGAGCGATCTAGCCGCAGGTTCGTCTGGGTAGCCACGTACAAGGAGGGGAGGAAGATGGTGGAGGGGGTAAGGGTTGTATGGCTCAGGCCGCCAGATGCCTGGCATCTGGACTCCTGTGGGGACGGAAGAGAAATTGGGGACTACAAGCTCACGCCGGTGGGGAGGCGGACTCGGCTCAACATGGTCTTCCATGTGACATACGACGACCCGACGAAGGCAGAAGGTGTCCGAGAGTGGGTGCGAGATGCCAAGCGGGAATGGGACACATTTGGGAGGCATCTCGAAGCAGACTACAGGGCCTCCGTTGGTAAGGGTTCGAGCAGGTAGACCGTGCCTGCTTAAGACTCCCGATTGCATCCCTCTGCCGTGGCACGGATAGAGTTCCTTTACGACTTCGCCAGTCCGAACTGTTACGTCGCCCACCATAAGCTGAGGGAACTAAAGGCGAAACGGGGTCTGGACGTGCGCCTCGTGCCCCTCTTTCTCGGTGGGCTCTTCAAGATGACCGACGACGCGCCCGTCCCCAGGGGGACGAACGAGTACAACTACATGGTTGCCAATCTGGAGCGTATTTCTCGAACCCTCGGAATCGAGTTCAATTTCCCGCATTCGAGCTTCCCTCCGAACTCGGTGAGGGCTCTCCGGGGCGCCTACTTCGCCGAATCGAGGGGGAGGGTGGACGACTACGTGTCGAGAGTCTTCAGGGAATACTGGGTGAAGGGGACTGACATCTCCGACCACCAGAATCTAGGCGCGATAGCGGCGTCCCTCGGGATGGACAAGGGTGAGTTTCTGGAGTTCATAGAGCGAGAGGAGACCAAGCTGAGGTTGAGGAAGGAGACCGAGAGGGCGTACGAGAGAGGAGTCTTCGGATCACCGACGTATTTCATAGACGGGAAGATGTACTGGGGCACTCCTGAGGTATTGTGGCTATTGGACGACGAACTGGCCAGAGTTACCTCTCACTCTTAGGTTGCTATTCGGTTACCATGATTTTGACATTGGCTGTCTCTTGTCACCGTGGATATTTTGAATCTATCTTAGATTCGCAACAATCTCGGGTAGGTCGCCACCTAATGTGTTGATACCTGACGCTCAGGGGCTCGTATTCTGACGCTACTCTCCAAGACTCTTCTTTCGGCGCCTCTCAGAATCTCACTGAGGGTCGAGGGTCTGACCCCGACCAATTCGCTGAGGCCGGTGAGGCTTATCCGCCGAGGGAACTCGAAATACCCCTGCTCTAGTGCCTTCCCCAGTACCTGTTCCTGTCTCTCCGTTAGCGCTACCTGATGGTCGAGGGGACCAACTTCACTCATCGAAGCCTTTCTCCTTGCTGTTCTTCTGTTCATTTCTGCGAACGCTCCTGACGGCTTATTGTGAACCGCCACAGCCTGTACAAGATGTCGGGAACGTTGGCATTGGGCGTACTCTCCACAACGAAGTTCCCGGGATCGCACTGGACCGCCACCTTCGAGTAAGCGGCTCTGTATAAGATGCGTTTCTTCCCCTCATCGTTTACTAATACGCGCTCGATGAAGATGAGGCCATTTTCTGTCATCTCACGTATCTTCCGGTAGGCAGTGCTCGTCGGCACACCCGTCTCTGAGCATATCTCCTCGACGGATTTTCCTTTTGAGATTGCCGACCTCATTATCAGGTTGCAAGAGATGTCAGATATCGCCTTCAAGAAAGACAATCCCATTTCGCTGTTCGCCTCGGTAACAAGGGTCTTCGAGGCGACCGTGTTCATCTGAAGGCTTGATTCTACTGCCTGCATGTCAGGTCGGTCACAGATTGCCGGCGTGAGAGTGATATGTTTCGACCCTAACGGGTTAGGAACAGCTTAGGGAGCCTCGACTCAATCCTCAATTTCATCGCCTTCGCTCAGAAAGCTTCCCAAGATGTTCTTCTCCGCGGCCCTAAGGATCTCGCTTAGGGTGCTCGGCTTGATTCCTATCTTTCCCGCCAATTCCGTCAGACTTATCCTCCTTGGGAAGTCGTAGAAACCCATCTCCATGGCAGACCTTAGGATGCCCAGCTGCCTAGTGGTGAGCTTGAAGTCGGGGGAGACGGGCCCAATATCCTTGACTGTGTAGCCCACTCCCTCCTTGGAGAGACGGCTAAGGAGCAAAGGTACCCCTTCGTTACCTAGGAAGACCTTGTATCCCACAGTACAGTCGTCCCCGGTCCTGGCCGAGGAGACGAACACCGCCAGGTTGGTGCCCAGGATGGAAGGACACGCCATGCAGCTTTTCGCTACAATCACCCCCATCATGTGCTGCTGGGAGAGGTCGGTCAGCTCCGTGCTCATGACCGAAGGGTTGGATTCGAGCCGCTGGCGAGCCTCTCCTGGACTTCCCATCCCTAGCACGATGTCAACGAAGTGAGCGACTTCTGGTCCCCGGCCCGCGAACTTGAGCCCCAGGATTCTTACCTGAGCTGATTGGTCGATGCACAGCTGCTTAAGCCAGTCATCAGCCCGTGCCTGAAACTGGAGTTGCATCAAAGGAGTTGAATCTCCGAGCCGTGACTTCGGCGACGCAGCTAATGATTCTTTCTCCACACCGTTCGGGCAATGAATAATTATGCACCAGACGGCCGCAAGGCTCAGTTGGAGATCAGGGAAGCGTTCCCAAAGATATTCGAGAGAGCATACCCGGCCGTCGACCCCACGACCCCTATACTGTCGGTCCTTCCTCTGCTGCGGTTCCACGAAATCGACGTACTGCCCCTGTCTTTCGATGCTGTTAGGAGACAGAAGGGCGTCTTTGGCTTCTCCTGCCTCGCGAGGCTGATAAAGGTCCGACCCGAAGGAATTGGCTCTTTCTTGAGACGACCATGTGAGGTTGTATCTGAGCCTCTTACCACCATTCGAGCTGACCGGTCTCTGTCCAGCCTCCTGAACGTCTTCCTACGAAGACGATTCGGCTTCGCACGTGTGTTGGAAAGCAGAGGGGTCGGAGCCCTCTTGACTCTGACAGATGTCCTCGGGTTGTACGAGGGTGGCACCCTTAGGTCTTCCCTCACTCTGGAAGATGTCGGGTCCGCTGCCTTCTCGATGCCGGGCGAGTCGACCGTAAGAGAGGTTCTTGTCGAGATGTTCGAAAGGAGGATCAGGAGAGTCTTCGTTTCCGGGACCAATGAGTTCGTCTGGGACAGGAACATAATCGAACATTTGTTTAGCCCGGCGGTACTCGCCAGAGTGGCACTGCGCGAGTCGGAAGACATTCTCGAGATACCGATCTCGGGAATTGGGGCAAGAACCGCGAAGGATGTAGAGGGGCGTTTACCGATACGAGAAGCTGCGGCTTTGCTGGAGGTCGAGCCCGGACAGTGCCTAGTCTTCAATGAGAAGGTCGTCACTCCTTGGGATGTTGTTATGAAGCCGTGGAAGGAAAGGGAGCTGAAGATACGGAACTATCGCTAGCAATTCTTCGAACGTAAGGAAGTGTCAACCTAGCCTTCGGCTGACCCGCCGCAGGGGCCCGTTGCGCCCCCGCCGGGCGTTATAGCTTCTTGGAGAGCTGGTTCATCATCTTCGGTGCGTCAGGCGACCGCATGGGCTCTCCGTGCCCGCTGAGCATGACCTCGAAGTCGAGGGAAGAGAGCATCTCTATGGAAGCCTTGGCCTGGTCCATGTGTTGTGTGAACCTGGGAGGTGGACCCTCTAACCTCCCTTTCATGAACCTGGCCGTGTCCCCCACGAACAGCACCCTATCCTGCCTGTCGTACAGCGAGATGCTCCCAGGGGTGTGGCCGGGGGTATGAAAGACTGCAAGTCTCCCTATTGTGTCCCCTTCCTTCAACAAAATGTCAGGGTCAACGGGGGTCGTCCTGAAGAACGGGGACATCACGCTGAACGCGAAGCCCATCGCGCCTCCCGGCGAGGGGTACCTCTTCTTACCTGAAACGAAGTCCGCGTCCGCCTCGTGAACAGCCACCTTTGCCCCCGTCGCTGCCTTGATTGCGGCGAGCCCTCTCGTGTGGTCGACGTGGCAGTGGGTGATAATGACCGTCTTTACTTCAGATGGCGTCCGGTTCATCTTCGAGGCAATGAACTCCAGAATTCTCTTGCCGTTTGCCTGCATGGCCGCATCGATGAGCGTCAGCGAGCCATCGCTTTCCTCGACCAAATAGCTGTTGGCGTTGGAGCCGTCGACATACAGCACGCCCTTCACGATTTCGGTCACGTCGCATTGCTCACCGCCCTCAATCTAGGTACCCGGTGCTATGCGCCCAGGTCCTCATTTGTGCGCTAACCTTTGGGTCTTTTCCTCGCAGCCGGAGATATAGTATGATGAAGTTTGCGTGTACGTGTCCCAGTCCGATGTCGGACTTGAGCCACTTCAACAGCTCGGCGTGTTTTGCGACGACCTTGTGGCCCTTCACGAAGCCCTCTTTGCCCGCCAGCTGCCAGAAGTCGTCCAGGGACTTTCCGGTCTTTGCCTCGATGTTGACCGCGTAGGCCTTGAACGTCGGTCCGCCCATGAGTCTTTTGCGGCGATTGGATGATATAATGCTTTGAAAGAATCAGGAGTCGTAGCAGAAGGCGTAGATCGGAGGTTTCCATTCTCAGTCGAAGAATATGAATCAGCAGACGAACCTTAGATTGGATGTGGTAGTTACTTACAGGCGGGTTGAGAATAATCCTAGTCCAAGGGTTCGAACCCGCATGTGGCTACTTGCGTTTCTTCCTGAGAGACTCCATTCCTTCCAAACTATCCTCAAAGGTACCGAGTGGGTGAACCTCCCTATCGACTGCAAGATTGCTCGGAGAATTGAATAGAATCTCACCCAATTCCTCCACGGAATCCGTTTCTATGATGTAACCGTCTGCAAGTATGTCGAGAAAGGGACCTCCAGCTACGATCTTCTTCTTCTTTTCAAGCTGTAGCTTATAGCGCAAATCGTCCCCTGCCAGTTTAGCGAACTCGGAAGGCTCCTGTGGTGTCGCACTGCCTCTGATTCTCTCGACGACGAGAAATCTCATTGAGCTTAACCAGTCCTGTAATTCTACTTCTTCGATGGTTTCGCGTAGTCGACCATACCTTGGAAGTCAATCAAGGTGACTGGCTCGACTCCGACCACCCATGCGTCATGGCCGGGCGGGAGCATTGAGATTTCACCGGGCCCGATGTCCATCTCGGTGCCGTCGTCCATCTTGACATGCAGAATGCCTGTCTCGTGGTACTGGAAGTGCGCGGCTTCGCAACTCTTTGTCTTGGCAACGGGCTTCACGTGCTTGGACCACTTCCATCCGGGCTCCAGCACAGCTCTGCCCACAGCGGCTCCCTTGAAATTGACCAGTTGTAGCTTGCCCTTCTCAAACTTTCTGAGTTCATCAGGAGCCCCAAACTTCTTGACCTTCGCTTTTGCCAACCCTAAGCGGTTGGGGTGGACCGCATTTAAGCATGTGGAGCTTGCTCCTACGCGAAGCCAACCAGCTGGAAGCTCCGGGAATTTTCCTCTCTGCGGATTCCCTTACAGCTTAGGCTTAAATAACGCCGAAAGGCTGGACTGGTCGTACATTGCGAGAGACGGGTTCCGTTTCAAGATCCGCCCCCGATGACGGTGTAGCCGAGAGGTCTTTCCGCGATACCCCCACCTCCAGCGGCCCTGTTCCAGCACCATCATCTCCCCCGGGCAACACGGGGAGCTCGGCTCCAGCA
>Ga0187770_10000266_pt1 | contig 26064 bp, 15 predicted proteins | sample 0116_SJ02_MP02_2_FD_133154 | JGI IMG/M metagenome (GOLD analysis project Ga0187770, IMG submission 133154) | Tropical peat soil microbial communities from peatlands in Department of Meta, Colombia - 0116_SJ02_MP02_20_MG | ecosystem: Environmental > Terrestrial > Soil > Wetlands > Peat | place...
GAAGAGCACTACCAGCGCATCGCCTACGCCAACGAGCACTTCGCTTCGGGCATTCCCGGCTGGAAGACCGACCGTGGCCGCATTTACATCATGTACGGCAAGCCGGACGAGATTGACTCGCATCCGTCAGGCGGAACCTACGAGCGGCCCATCGAAGAAGGCGGCGGCGAGACTTCGACCTACCCTTTCGAAGATTGGCGCTATCGCTACATTGAAGGCATCGGCCAGGAAATCATCATTGAATTCGTCGACACCTGCATGTGCGGCGAATATCACATGACCCTGGACCGCTCCGAAAAAGACGCTCTGCTCTACACGCCGAACGCCGGCCTGACGCTTTACGAGCAGATGGGATTGGCGAACAAGACCGCGCGTTTCCAGGGCAATGGTCTGGAGCGGCTCGGCCTGGGCCCCATGAACACTGATATCCAGGGCAAGGAATTTGACCGCCTCGACCAGTTTGCCAAGCTTCAGGCCGCGCCGCCGGTCAAGTTCAAAGATCTGGAAGAGGCAGTCACTTCGAAGGTGATTCTCAATCCCATGCCCTTTGATGTGCGCTGGGACTTCGTCAAGGTGACCAGCGACACGGTGCTGGTGCCGGTCACGATTCAAATGAAGAATCGCGAGATCACGTTCGCGAATAAAGACGGGATTCAGCGCGGAACGGTCAATATTTTCGGCCGCCTCTCCACGCTCACCGGCAAGGTGGTGCAGACCTTCGAGGACACCGTGCAAGTGGACGTTCCCGCGGAACTCCTGCCGCGAACGGCGGAGAACGCGTCGGTGTATTGGAAAGCGTTGCCGCTTCGCCCCGGCCGCTACAAACTTGCCGTCGCCGTCAAAGACGTGAACGGCGACCGCAAAGGCGTGTGGGCTCGCGGAATTGTGGTGCCCGATTATTCGGACGACAAGCTTTCCACCTCGACCCTGATTGTGGCCGACCAGATGGAACCGGTGCCGACCAAGACCATCGGAACCGGCAGCTTTGTGATCGGTACGATGAAGGTCCGGCCGCGCGTGGCCCCGGCCGATGGCAAGCCCGCGCTGTTCAAGCGCGACCGCGATCCGAAGCTGAATTTCTGGGTGCAGGTCTATAACCTGGGCGTCGACGAAAAGACCCACAAACCATCGGCCACGTTTGAATACGACATCGTGAACATGGCCACGAACAAGCCGGTGGTTCAGAAAGTGGAATCCACCGAAACCATGGGCAATATAGGAGAGCAGGTCACGCTGCAAAAGACGATTTCCGCGGCCAACCTGCAACCCGGCACCTATAAGATCGAAATCAAGGTGAACGACAATATTTCGAAGCAGACCGTTGATCCGTCGGCGGTGTTTGCCGTAGAGTAACTCCCTGCAATTTCCCCCAGGGGGTGGGGCGAAGTTGAAATTGCGCAATCTTGGAACGTGGGCTGTGCTCGTCGGATTGTCGCTACCCGTGTGGGCCGGCGATCGACCGGGAGTGATCTCCGGGTACGTGCGCAACGCGGACGGCAACGCGCAAATGGGCGCTGTGGTCCAGATTCTGGGCGCGGCCAATCGAACCCTCACCGTCTTCACGGATGGAGCGGGCCACTACGCTGCCGTCGGCTTGCTGCCGGGCATCTACACGTTGAAGGTCACCGCGCCCTCGTTTCTTCCCACCCTGCGCGAAAGAATTGGCCTCGGCCCAGGCGCCAGCATCAGCGTCAATGTCACTTTGAACACATTGTTGGGCGTGATGCAACTGGGAACGCCGCGGACCACCTCCGACGATGACGACTGGAAGTGGACGTTGCGCTCGGTGGCAAATCGTCCCATTCTGCGCGTGTTAGATGATCCTCCCGTGCGCATCTTTCATGATGAGACACTGCCTGCGGAGAATCAGCAGCCTGGGCACGAGATGAGCGGGACCGTGTCTTTCGTCGCGGGATCGGCCGCAGGTGGCTACGGCAGCGGATCGGACATGACCACCGGCTTCACGCTGGAGCGTTCGATTTTTGCCGAGGGGCGTCTGAGTTTCCACGGCGACGTTGGCTACGGCGACAACCTGCCGGCCGGGGTCTTGCGCGCCTCCTACACGAACAAGTTGCCGGACGGCTCGGAACCTTCCATGGCCCTCACGGTTCGCCGCTTCATGCCTTCCGACCCGAACCTGCACAACGCCGCCTTGCAGGACCTGGCGCTTTCCGCGGGCGACGATTTCATTCTCAACGACGTCGTGGAATTCAAGTTCGGCAGCGAACTGCAGAGCATTCAGTTTCTCAACCACGTCACTGCGCTTCGCCCCTACGGCACGGCGGACGTTCATCTCTCGCCCAATACCGTACTCGAATACCAGTACGCTACCTCCCGCCCCGACAGCTGGACCGACAAAGGATTTGATTCCGCGCCGGCGGATATGAGTGACTCGAATCCGCGCGTCAGCCTGCTCAACTTCACCCCGAAGGTGGAGCGCGCGCATCACCAGGAATTGAGTCTCTCGCGGAGAATCGGCGAGAACAACGTGCAGGTCGCGGTGTTCACAGACCGTGTGCTGGATCCAGCCTTGACGGGCACCGGAGCAGTCACCGCTGCGGGCGGATTCCTGCTGCCCGATATCCCATCAGGCACGTTCAGCTTTACGGGCCAGAATCTCAACACCAACGGGGTGCGGCTCGTTCTGCAGCGCCGGTTCTTGGCGGATTTAACCGCGACTCTCGATTACGCCTTCGGCGGCGTTCTCGATCTTACCCAGCCCGGAACCCAGTTGCAGGGCGCACAGCAGTCGATCGCCACCTTGCGCCGTCACGCGGCCGCGGCGAAACTCAGCGGGACGCTCCCGCTGACTCATACCCGCTGCATCGCTTCATACCGCTGGATCGACGGTCCGGCCCTCACGCCCGTGGATATGTTTAACGCCTCGCCGGGCCAGAGCGATCCCTTCCTGAATGTCTTCAACCGCCAGCCCATCCCGTTCCTGCCAGGACATGTTGAGGCCATCATCGACGTGCGCAACTTGCTTGCCCAGGGATACGTTCCGGTCCTTGCTCAGGATGGCCAGACCGTCTACCTGGTTCAGGCGGCGCGGTCGGTTCGCGGCGGGTTGACGTTTACTTTCTAGGAGCAGTCCCAACCATCAGATCCAAGACCTCGGCCCTCAGCCTCCAGCCTTTCATGACAGACCGCCATTCCAGGCAGAGCCGATTTGTGGATGCCTGAGGGCTGAGGTCCGCCGCCTGCGTTTTCAGGAGTGCCTTATTCGTAAAATCTATCGCCCGCATTCATAACTCCTTGGTTGACTCCGGGGAGTCCGTTTCGATACTGTTCCAAGCGGGCATACAAGCGCGGGGCGGCGCATCTTGTTAGTGTGCAAGGAATTGCAAGGCTCCCAGAGAGCGCTGCCGGTAATCAGATAGCCCGCGCAGCGCCATCAATCCCCCAAAACTGATCGGCATTTGAGGAGATCCCATGCGAGCGCGCATCACGGTGGTTTTCATGAGTCTGGCATTCGTGGTTCTGGCCGTCGCGAGCCTGTCGGCGCAGACCTTCCGCGGAACCATTCTGGGGACTGTGACCGACCCCTCGGGCGCTGTGATTGCCGGGGCCAAAGTGACGGTGAAGAACGTCGGCACAGGACTGGAGCGCACCACCGAAACCAGCGCCGACGGCAGCTACTCCCTGCCCGAATTGCCCATCGGCACGTACACCGTGACGGTAACGCAGACGGGATTTGAGACGTTCGTGACAACTGGCGTCGTAGTGGATGTTTCCTCGGAACGGCGCGTAAACGCCGCGATGAAAACGGGCCAAATCTCAACCAAGGTTGAGGTGACGGGCGACTTGCTCCCGCAGGTGGAGACCACGTCCACCGAAATCGGCGGCACTCTTACGGCAGACACGATTGAGTCGCTTCCAGTCAACGGACGCGATTACCAAAAACTGATCTACATGAATCCCGGCATTGCGGGCTCACCCGACCAGATTTCTGATTCTGCCGGTTCCTACGGCGTTTTTTCTATGAACGGTTCGCGGGGCCGAGCCAACAACTTCCTGCTTGACGGAACCGACATGAACGACGGCTACCGCAACGACCCGGCAATCAACGAGGCCGGCGTATTCGGCGACCCAGCGACGATCCTGCCGCTCGACGCTATTGCGGAATTGAAAGTCATCTCGAACTATGAGGCGGAATACGGCCGCAACAGCGGCGCCGTGATCGATATTGTCACCAAGAGCGGAACCAATTCACTGCACGGGTCGGCGCTGGAATACTTGCGAACCAATAACTTGGGAGCGCGCAACTTTTTCAATAACGTCGGCGGAGAAAATCCTTTCCACAACAATCAGTTCGGCGGTTCCGTCGGCGGACCGGTCGTAAAGGATCACACCTTCTTCTATTTTGACTACGAAGGGCAGCGCGAAAGCGGCGCGCAAGGCGGCCTGAGCTGCGTGCCCGACCCCAATCAGGTTAAAGCCGATGAGGCAGCGATCAGCGCCAGCCCAGTCCCAGTGAACCGTGTCGGAACAGCATTACTCGGTTTCTTCCCCGGTCCGAACGTTTCCTCCGTCGCGCCGACCCCGGGACAGATCGCGCTGATGGCGCCCGGAGACGCCTTCGATAGCGGCTGCCCTAACGGACCCAACTATGCCACTTCCACCATCTTCAACAACAGCATCGACAGCTTGATCGGAAAAATCGACCAGAACTTCGAATCGGGCTTGCTTACAGGCAGGTACTACTTCGGAAACAGCACGCAAGCCTTCCCATTCGCCCAGCTAGCCGGTGGCCTGTTGCCGGGATTCGATACCGTGACACCCACGCGGGTTCAGCTGGTTTCCATCTCTTATGTGAAGAATGTCAATTCATCTCAGGTCAACGAAGCGCGCCTGGGCTGGAACCGATTTGCCGAGCAATTCTACCCGCAGGACCATACCTTCAATCCTGCTTTAATCGGGCTGGAGACGGGTGTCACGGACTCATTTGATTTCGGCCTGCCGCAGGTCACCCTATCCGGCTTTTCACCGATTGGATCCACGAACTCGATCCCGCGCCGGCGCGTGGATGCAAACTGGCACTTCATTGACAACTATTCATGGAAGATCGGACGGCACGACATTAAATTCGGTTACGAGTACCGGAGGACGACGATCCAGTTGGTCCAGGACAATACCTTCCGCGGCAAGCTGGGTTTCTCATCCGTCACGGCTTCCATCACCCCGCCAATTCTGATAGCGGGTGGACCGCTGACCGCTTTACTGGAAGGAGCTCCGGGCAGCGGAAAGCTCGCGTCGGGCGACACCCTTCGCCATAGCGCGGAGAACAATCATAGTTTCTATATCCAGGACGAGTTTCGCTGGTCTAACAAGCTGACCGTGAATTACGGCCTGCGCTGGGATTATTTCGGGGTGGTGCACGAGAAGAACAATCTCTTTTACCAGATGTCAGCGGCCAACGGCGGAACTGAGCTCCAGGTCGGCGCCCCTGGCGGGCCCAGTAGCCTATACAACCCCGACTACAACAACTTCGCGCCACGCATAGGTCTCGCGTATGACTTTACCGGTAAGGGTAAGACGGTGGTTCGTGCAGGATGGGGCCTGTTCTATGACGCCTTCTCGCAGGACATTTTCCTGGGACATGTCCCCTATAACTGTGCCTTCTGTCCGGGGCCGGCTTATTCCGGAGTAGGTCCAGCCGCGATTTCTTCTGCCGGGTTGTCGGGAAATATACTCGGCAACGTTCCGGTTTTCGGGGCTCCCAGCGCCCTCGGCGATTTCTTCGGCACCGATCCCAACATCCGCACTCCCTACGTGCAGAACTTCAATCTGAATCTGCAGCAACAACTCGGCAGCAGGATGGTCCTGCAGGTCGGCTACGTCGGTGCAGCGGGGACGAAGTTGTTCCGCTTCGTCGACCTGAATCAGCCCACCCAGGCACAGATCACGGCATACGACTCGAGCTGCCCAATCGCGACCACTCCTCCGTCCTTCTTCCCGAACTGCCCAATCGCTGGCTACGATTATGCAAGCAACGTGCCTCGCACGGCTTACCCGAACTTCTTCTACGTCAATCAGGAACAGGCCAGTGCCGACTCCCGCTATCACGCTTTGCAAACCAGCCTGCGAGTGAACGGCTGGCATGGCGTCACGTCGCAAGCGAACTTTGTCTGGTCGCATTCCATTGACAATGCCAGCGACCTGGAAGACTTCATTCCGAACGCGGCGCAGCCGAACAACAGCTTCAATACCGCGGCGGAACGCGGGAACTCGAATTTTGACATTCGCCGCCGTTTCAGCTGGAACCTTGGCTACGAACTGCCCAAGCATGGCGGCAGCCTTGCGAAACTGAAGGACGGATGGGGCGTGAACAGCGCCCTTACATTACAGGACGGACAGGCCTTCAATTTCAATTACAACTTCGAGGGCGACTATTCCGGCGGCGGAGAGGGTTTTGACCGCCCCGATGTTGTAGGGCCAATCCAATACGGAAGCGCTCCCTTCAACTTCATCAACCTGGCCTCGTTCCAGGTGCCGTGCACGTTCGGCAACACCACGGCCGTCCCCGGTTCGGGAGACAGCAATTGTCTGGCCGGAACTCGGCATTTTGGAGACATGGGACGAAACTCCCTCCGCGCGCCGAGTTTCAAGGAGTGGAACTTCTCCGTATTCAAGAACACGGCCATTAGCGAGCGGGTTAATCTACAGCTTCGCGCGGAGTTCTTCAATCTCTTGAACCACCCCAATTTCTGCAATCCGATACTGCCCGGGTACATTTCTGATCCATCTGTCAATGGGCTCGATGCGAACGGTCGCGGCCAAGGCTATCTGCCCGTGACGGCGACCGGCGACGTCGGCATTGGTAATCCGTTCCTGGGTGGAGGCGGCCCTCGTGGCGTCCAGTTCGCCGCCATCTTTAAGTTCTAAATGGGATTTGAGTTCTGGCTCCCGGGCCCCTGCTGCGGCAGGGGCTTTTTCTTTGCTTTGGAACTTTGGCCTGAAGCAAAAGGGCATGGCACGTTCGTGGTACGGCTTCGGGCCAACCGCGCGGCTTACGCCTTTGGTCACTTCGTTCGCCTGTTCCGCCGATGCTACCCTCAGTGCGTACCCTCCCTAAAAGCTCTGTTTCGGAGACACTGACGTTCGGAGAGACTGATGCGCCGCCACGCTCTTCATAACAACCTCTTAATCGCTTGTGCTGTTCTACTTGGTTTGTTCCTCACCGCGCCCCTGTACGCGCATCACCTGAAAAAGGGCGAGTCGCAAAGTCTGCCGGTCACGACTACGAACGACCGGGCTCGCCGACTCTACGAGCAGGGCATGGAGGATTTCGAGAATTACCACCTCGAGCGCGCCAACCAAGACTGGCGCTCGGCGGTAAACGAAGATCCGAATCTGGCCGACGCCTGGATCTGGCTTGCGTTTAACAGCAGCAATCCTCAGGAAGTGAGTGCGGCTCGTGCGAAGGCCAAAGAATTCGCGACCAAGATGACCCCGGGCGAGCAGCTGATGATTGCCTGGATTGCCAAGGTGCAGGAAGGAGACTTCCTGGGCGGCATCACGGCCATGAACGACATGCTGGAAATGTATCCCCGCGACAAGCACCTGCTGTACCTCGCCGGCAACTGGCTGATGGGAGTGAATGGCCGCGAGCAGGCGCAGCACATGTTTGACCGTGCGCTCGCCATTGACAGGAATTTTCCCGCCGCGCTGAACGATCTGGCCTACGTGTATGCACGCCACCGCCAGTTCGACAAGGCTTTCGCGGCGATGGACCACTACGTCGCGTTGCTGCCGCAGGAGCCGAATCCGCAGGATTCGTACGGAGAACTCAAGCGCATGGCGGGCGATTTCGAGAGCGCTCTCTCGCACTATCGCGCCGCGCTCAAGATTGATCCTGATTTTGTGACCTCGCAGGCCGGCCTGGGCGACACCTATGCCTTGATGGGAAACCAGGAGCAGGCGCGGGCTGAGTACGACAAGGCCATCCGCTTTGCTCCCAATGAAGCCGACCGGCTGACCTACAGCATGCAGAAGGCGACGACCTGGGTGCGCGAGGACAAGTACGCGGAAGCCGACCAGCAGTTCCTCGAGATCGCGCAAACCGCCCACGCCAAGGAGCACGACCTGCAGGAAGCCCAAGCATACCTGCATATGGCGGAATATCAGACCGAAGATGGCGCCGCGCTGAAGTATCTCAAGATGGGCGAAGAAGCTCTTCACCACCTGACCACGATTTCACCCTCGGACCGCGATGAGGAAATGTCGCGCCTTCTGCGCACCCAAGCCGTTCGTGCCGCCAGCGCAGGGGATCAGACCCTGGCCGATGAATCGCTGCGGCAACTCGAAACTTTAGCCAACGGAAGCCGCAATCGCGTGATCCAGAGTTCCTATCAGGGTGCTGCCGGAGCGCTCCGGATGCAGCAGAAGAAATACGACGAGGCTATCGCTCACCTGGAGGAGGATCAGGAAAATCCGTTCACCATGGAACTCCTAATTCAGGCCTACTACCAGACCATGCAGACCGACAAACTGCACGAAATGGAGGCCAAGCTCCGCGGCACGAATGTGCCGACCATGGAGCAGGCGCTGGTCGTGCCTGCGGCCCGGGCAAAGCGGCCGAATATCTAGTCCCAGCCTGGGCGCTCGTCGGACGCTACGGCCGGAAACCCTCGTCCAATCCGCGGCATTGGTGTACAGTAGGTGGGCGCTTTGATCCTATGAAGGCCTACACCGAGCGTCGCTCCGGAACCAGAATCGCCGCGCAAGTTCCCACCCGCCTGCGCACGCCCCAAGGCGCGGACCACACTGCCCAAACCCGCGATGTGAGCGCCAACGGCGTGTTCCTCTACACCAAGGCGCCCATGGAGAAGGGAACGGACGTGGAACTTGTCCTGATCCTGCCCCCGGAACTGACCTCCGGCGAGAAGTGCTGGGTGTGCTGCCAGGCGACGATTGTGCGGGTGGAGGAAGAGGGGTCGGAGTTTGGCGTGGCCGCGCAAATCCGGCGGATGGACATTATGCCGGAAATGGCGGTGTGATGGGCTCGCCCGGCCCGATTTGTCTGGCAACTACGGCAAAATCCTGCATAGGGAAAGTCCGATTCAGGACGGATTTTCCCGGTTCGGTTCCCAAAATGTTCACGCCGGTCACGCGGTGATCTGGTCGAGGCTGCGTTTTCCCCACAAATCTGTGAAAAAAAGGAAAAAAAGGCTTCCCATTGCATCGACCTCAGTGCAATAATGTCGGCCCTAGAAGTGCTCGGGTAATTTCCAGGTTCCAGGTGGGCCCTTAGCATGTGGATCGACAAACTCGCGGCCGGTGTGGTGCAGGTGCAAACACCGATTGGACCGCGATACGTGATGCCGTCCTTTCTCCAGCGCGTGTATCTGCTCTGGATGTTCCGCAACTTTCCCATTCTTCCCCACGCTGTCCTGAGCGTGTGGCAACAACGGCTGATCGACCGGCTGTGCAGCGAGCAACGTTTTGCTTCGATGGCTTACGCCGACGGCATGGACGAAGTTCCGGTGATCGGCACGATTGAGCACCGGCCGCCCATCGCCGCCGACCGCCTGCCCCCTCGACGCCCCGTCGCAAGCGAAAGTGCGCAAGGACTGGCTGCCGAAGTGCGTCAACGATCGTAGGTCATTTCCCAAGAGTTGCTGCTGCGGGCTGACCAGAGCCAATCGACTCGTCGTCGCCGCATGCCTCCACACGCACGCAAGGAATGCTACAATCAAATGTTGATCCCGCCAGATCTCCCACCACGGGCGCGTAGCTCAATTGGCAGAGCAACTGACTCTTAATCAGTAGGTTGAAGGTTCGATTCCTTCCGCGCTCACCACTTTAAGAGCACTTAACTGAGAGGACTGCGTGGCGTGCTGGCCGATTGGACGGTGGCCCGGGCTTGATTTCGTAGACAGGACCAATAGAGAGGGGTGCCCCGCTCTCGCGTTTTTTGCAAGGGCGGGAATCACGAACGCGTGCAGAGAGTGTTTTGGCGCTGGCAACGGCTTACGCGACCCGGTCGCGAAACGAAATCCTGGTCCAACCCTCATTCACTCCCACCGCTCCGGCTTCGTCCAGAAAATAGAAACGATAGCTGCTCCAGCGCCACTGCTCCGGTGACTCCACCAATCCCCGTTTGATCGGGTTCCGATGCATATACCGCAACTTCTCCACGCGCTTTTTTGTGGTCCAGACGTTGAAGTCATAGAAACGTGCTTGCCAGAACGCTCGGTGCAGATTGCTCGCTGAAAAGGCCGAGTTGGTGCGGGTCCTTCCGCTTGCGTTTGGGGAGCAAAGCCCGAGCCGCGCGCTGTTTGAGAACCTGCATGACCTTGGAGGGCGTTCCGATCTCCGGTTCCGCGATGAGCAGGGAAATCAGGCCTCGGAAGTATGTACTTAACGCAACCCTGAAATTTTAGTCCCTCCCCTTCGTACACCGTGCAGCAGCTTCTCCTACTCCTCAAAACAGGGTTTGCCATTGTGACCAAACCTGTGATGGTCGTTGATCGCTGTACTCATCCGGTCGTAGGCTGCCCGTAAATCCTTTTTCTCCTGCTCTGTCAAATCCGGATTTTCAAGCGCATTGAGAATGTCATCGAACTCCCCTTCGAGCTTTTCAAGTTCTGCGCAGAGCATGTCGCCTCCCTTCTCGCGGCACTCATTCGCGGGCGTACCCATGCACGAACGCACCGCCGCCCTGGCGTGAGCGATCAGCTACGCCGCGCACCTTGCCAAAAGGTCCTTCTTTCCCAAGCCCAGGATCCCGTGTTTCTGGCCGACCTTGCGAAAGGCCTCGATTGCAAAATCGAGGTGATGCTTCTCGTGGGCGGCGGAAAGCTGGGTGCGAATCCGTGCCTGACCTTTGGGCACGACGGGGAAAAAGAACCCAACGGCGTACACACCTTCATTGAACAGGTCGCGGGCAAAGTCCTGCGCCAGCTTGGCGTCGTAGAGCATGACAGGAACGATCGGAGTATCACCTTCCTTCAGGTCGAAGCCGGCCTCTTTGAGAAGTCCACGCCAGTACCTGGCGTTCCACTCCAGCTTGTCGCGGCGTTCGGTTGTGGTGCTGATTAAATCCAGCACCTTCAGGGCACCTGCCACGATGACCGGCGCCACGGCATTGGAAAACAGATAAGGCCGTGCCCGCTGCCGGCACATCTCCACCAACTCGCGGTGTCCGCTGACGCATCCGCCGGAAGCCCCGCCCAGCGCTTTTCCCAGCGTTGTGGTGATCACATCGATCTTGCCAAATACGCCGCAGTGCTCGTGCGTCCCGCGTCCGGTTTTGCCGATAAAACCAGTAGCGTGGGAATCATCCACAAACACCATGGCGTTGTACTTTTCCGCCAAGGCAACAATTTCAGCCAACTTGGCGGTATCGCCGTCCATGGAAAACACGCCGTCGGTAATCACGATGCGGAAGCGCTTGTCCTGATGCTCTTGCAGCTTCTCTTCCAGGTGTACCATGTCGGAATGTTTGTACGTGTCCTGCATGGCCTTGCACAGGCGCATACCGTCCACGATGGAAGCGTGCACGAGCCGATCGGCGATCATCACATCCTGTTCGTTCAAGCAGGCCTCGAAGAAACCGGCGTTGGCATCCATGCAGGAGGGAAAGAGCAACGTGTCCTCGGTGCCGAGGAAATCGCTCAGCCGCTTTTCCAGTTCCCGGTGCATGTCCTGCGTACCGCAAATGAAGCGCACGGAGGACATTCCGTAGCCGCGCCCCTCAAGGCCGGCATGGGCGGCGGCGATCACCTCCGGATGACTCGACAGTCCGAGATAGTTGTTGGAGCAGATGTTGATGCACTTGCGGATGGCAGAGCCGACCGGGAATTCCACTTCAATCTCCGCCGACTGGGGCGAGTGTATGTAGCGCTCTTCCTTGAACAGTCCTGCCGCTTTGATTCCCTCAATCTCGCTCTGATAGCCTTGGCGAACTACATTGGAGAACGACATAAGAGGCCTCGCGTAATGAGGATTCGTACCCATGTCCAAGTCCGCCTCGCGGGCTGGGAGCGCCGGGCACGTTTCTAGACGCCGACTTCAGCTTTTTGGAACCTTCGCACCAGGGCCACAATGCGCTCGACCGAGTCGAAGGCTTCAGGTGTAGCGGCGGAGTCGGGAATGTGAATTGCGTACTTTTTTTCCAGAAATCGCAGCAGAGAGACCATGGAAAAAGAATCCACAAGACCGCTGGAGATCAGCGGTGTGGTTTCAGCGATCTCCCGCTCGTCTCCCTCCTGCACATACTCCCGGATGATGTACTCCCGAACTGCCTGGGTGATTTCGTCCATGGTCTGCTCTCAGTCTTCCATGATGGTGGAAATGTCGCCCACAGGTTCGTTGAATTCCTTGCAGCGGAGGATGCGACGCACAATCTTGCCGCTGCGCGTCTTGGGCAGGGAGTTCACAAACTCGATTTCCTGGGGCATGGCCAGCGGCGACAGCCGCTTGCGAATGTGGTTCATGATGTCCAGTTCAAGATCATCGGACGGCTGGAAGCCGCGCTTCAGGGTTACGAAAGCTTTCACGACTTCCATATTGACGGGATCGGGTTTGGCGACCGCGGCGGATTCGGCGACGGCAGGGCATTCCAGCAGAGCGGACTCGACTTCAAATGGACCGACCAGGTGTCCGCCCGTGTTGATGACGTCGTCATCTCGCCCCATGAACCAGAAGTAGCCATCGCGATCGATTGAAGCGCGGTCGCCGCACAGATACCATCCGTTCTTGAACTTCGCTTCGAATCCCTTGGGATTGTTCCAATAGCCGCGAATTTGCGACGGCCAGCCGGGCCGCAGCGCAATCAAGCCGGCCGCGCCTGCCCGGTTCACTGGCTCGTAGGTTTTCGGATCAAGCACAGCGGCGGCAATTCCCGGAAACGGCTTGCCCATGGAACCGGGTTTGATCGTCATCCCGGGAAGGTTGGTTATGACGATGCAGCCGGTCTCGGTTTGCCAGAAGGTATCGTGAAATGGTTTGCCGAATACTTCTTGCGACCAAAGTACGGCCTCAGCGTTCAAAGGCTCGCCGACACTAGCCAGGTGGCGCAGGCTCGACAAATCATGCTTCCGGACGACTTCTGCTCCCTCTTTCATGAGAAGCCGGATTGCAGTCGGCGCAGAGTACCAGACTGTCACACGATACTGTTCGATGAACTCGTACCATTTTTCGGCGTTGAACCCGGAATCGAGCACCACCTGCGTAATGCCGTTTGCCCACGGGCCGATAATGCCGTACGACGTACCCGTGACCCATCCGGGATCGGCATTGCACCAGTAAATGTCGTCGGGCTGGAGATCAAGTACCCATTTCGCAGTGAGGTACTGGGCGATGATCGAATAGTGGACATGCTGAGCGCCCTTCGGCTGACCGGTTGTCCCGGAGGTGTAATGCAGAACTGAGGGAGACTCGGCCATCGTCGGGTAAACCGGGAAATGCGTGAGTGGCGGAACTCGCTCCATTCTGAAGGCAGTTTCGTGCTCTTGCAGGGAAGCTGCATCCGCGTCCACGACGATGACGTGTCGAAGATTGGGCAGCCGATCGCGAATCTTGTGGATTTTGTACAAGTGTTTCTTCTGCGTCAGGATGGTGCAAGTTCCGGCATCCGCAAGCCGCACCAGCAATGATTCATCGCCGAATGCGGAGAACAGCGGCTGCGCTACCGCTCCCGTTTTCAGAATTCCAAGAAATCCGATATAGAGCTCGGGCACACGGTCCAGGAACAGGCAGACTCGCTCTCCCGGCTGAATACCCAGCTCGGTCAGGAAGTGAGCAATAGTGTTGGAGAGAATTCGAACGTCGTCGTAAGTGAATTGTTTCTTGTTGCCCTGATAGTCTTCCCAAAGCAGAGCCAGCTTGTTTGCCAAGCCGAGTTGGCAGATGCGGTCGCTGCACATCCAGCCGATATTGATCGGCCCACCGGGCCGATAGCCCAATTCCCGTTCGGCCACATCCCAGCTCAAACTCGAAGTGACTTCCTCGCAGAATGGCGGGGCGCGCATAGGCTGCTCCCAGCTGCGGCTTGAAATATATGCTCATTTAAGACCCGGCCAAGCACCACGTGCAGTGACCCACATCACAGCCAGCGTCGCTGCTGGTCCAAAGTCGTTCCGGTTACTTGCTCGGGAATGACGGCAATCCGGCGTAGTCTCCATGTAGGAGCACCACGTCTCAGATCAGGGGCGTATCTCGGACAAACCGCGAAAAATTCTTCCACGGACTTCCGTACGCTCATTGCCCCCAAGCCAAAAGGTCAATGAGTGCTAAGCCTGATTTCATCAACTGGTCTGCGAGCCGTTCTGGTCAGGCGGTTGGACTACAATCACCTGCGTAATCTGATTTATCCGCGTTCCGTTTTTCCAAATAAGGAGGAGACATGCCGATGAAAAGAATTTTTTGTTATGGATTTGTCGTCGTGTTAGCGGCGATGCTCGCTGCGGTTCCGGTGGTGGCTGTTGACAAGTCGGACGTGGCGGCTCGCGCCGCAACTTGGGAGAAAGAGTATAACGCTGGCAACCTTGCGGCTGTTGCGGCGCTGTACGCTACCGATGGCTGCCGAATGCCACCCAATCAAGAAGCAGTTCACGGCACGGAGGCGATTGTGGCCCAGCTCAAGGTCGGCAAGGATCGGGGACTGGCGAAGGTTAAGATCGTCGTAACTTCCGCCGAGAGCAGCGGCGATGTGGGCTACGGTACGGGGACGTACGAGGTCATGAGTGCGGACGGTTCCCACATTGACCATGGCAAGTGGATGCTGGTGGAGAAGAAGGTAAATGGCACGTGGAAGACCCAGTGCGACATCTTTAATTCGGACATGCCCCTGCCGACCGGGGGTGCGAAATAAGGTCTGGCTTGGAATATTTGACGCCTTCAAGTCGCGTTTTCAAATGCTTGGGCGTCCTTCGGTGGGTTTCTTGGCCTTCCAGACCTGGAGACTTGAAACCCAAAGATTGATTGCATTGTGGTTCCGCGAAATGTCCAGAACTCGCCGTACTTGGCGATCTGCTGTCTCTTATCTAGCTCGCAACGGACGGCGAGTACTCTTGAGTCCGTGGCAAAAGAAAAAACCCTCTCCTCAATGCCCGAGGAGAGGGCGGTGCAGTCCGAACGTGTTTTAGTCGTCGTCGTCAGCCTTGGTCGGTGCAGGGTTGTTGAATTCGCTCGCCGGGCGAACTGTTTTTTCGCCCGGATAGGGCCGCGTAAACCCGGTGGACATGTACCAGTCGAAATGGTTCACGGTGTCCGGGTCTGTGGAGTCGGGCTTGGTCATTTTGCCGGCGGTGATTTCCGCTTTCTTCTGGAGCCAACCCGCCCTAAGGGCCTTCACCTTGGCGCTCTCGTTTGCGTTAGCTGCGTTGTCGGTAACGCCTTGGCTGAGCGGAATCTGGTTCGGCAGGTGCGTCCAGGGCTGGAAGTTCTCCGCGGGCGGCGTGCCCACGACGAAATCCGTCCTCATGGGTGACGCCGTCAGGTCGAACTGGTTCATGGGCGGCAGACCGAGGATTTGCTCGATCGTCCGCGTCATGTTCACTTGCGTGTAGTAGGTGTGGTCGGTGGGTCCGTACTGCACGGCATACGGGCTGATGATGTAGCCCGGGCTGCGGTGACCGTCAACGTGGTCAACGCCGTTCTGCGCGTCGTCTTCCTCGATGAAGATCGCCGAGGTGGACCACACGTTGCTGTGGCTGATGTAGTCGATAATGCGCCCAACCGCCAGGTCGTTATCGGCCTGTTCAGCCTGTGGAGTCGGCGGGCCAGTGGTGTGGTCGCACATGATCCACAGGATGCTCAACACGGGCACCGTATTGTTGGCGACATCATTGTTGAAATCCTGCACCCACAGATCGACGCGGAACTGGTCGGGAATGTTCAGATCGAACTGCGGGAAGTTCTTGATGAGATGCTGATAAACAGCCGGGATCGAGGACTCCGCCTGCGTTGTGTTCTGGAAGTACAACGTCGTCTCGCCAGCGGTTCCAGGAGGTCCGCAATCTGGCCCGCCTTCGAAGCACTGCGAGTCCGCGTACCAGTCGCTCCAGCTCGGCTCGCTGGTCGATCCATTCGGCTGCAGGAAGGTGTCGTTCTCCACGTATTCGCCGTAGATCTTCACCGACAGACCGGCGGCCGCGGCTTCCGAGAACAGGAAGCCCTTGTTCAGATAGGCGAGCGCGTCACCGGCGTTGCCGCCCGGATAACTGCGGACCCAGTCCGGCGACTGGATGTCGTCGGCATAGGGCGCCATGCCCTCGGTGATCCATTGATGACCATCCGCCGACTGGCGGCTCGGGTCATAGAAGTTGTCGAGGAGCGGGAAACGCGTGATCCACGCGTGCGCGTTCGGCGTAACCGGCGTGCCGCCAGCTGCAGTGCCGTCGCCGAACACTGCCAACGAGGGGTCGCCGTTGCCCGCGGTCACGTCGCCCAGGATCTGATCGTAAGTGCGGTTTTCGCGGACGATCAGGAACACGTGCTTGATCAGTGACGGAGAGCCGATCTTCGCCGGGATTGCCACCGGCTTGGCATTCGGGGACCCACCGGAGGCAGACTCGATATTCTGCGTCCGGTTCCAGTGGTTGTTGTTGAAGACCTGCGTCGTCATCGTTGCCAGGGTCGCGCTGTTCGGCACGGGGACGATGCTGACCGTGCCATTGTCCTGGTGCGTGTTGTAGTCGCAGACGTTGTAATCGCACTCGAACGAATCACGCGTGCCAATGCCCTTGTCGTTGGCCACGAGCAGCAAGTTCAAGGGGGCATCGAGCACGACCGAGCTCGGCGCATAGGCGACCGGGATCATGCCCTCGACGGGATTCGCCACGCCGGGGGTTAGGTTAACCACGGCGATCGCGTTGGCATTGTAAAGCGCGACATAGGCAACTCCGGTCTTGGCATTGACGGCGATCGAATCGGGCGCGGCGCCATAGGCCGCTTCACCTGCGCCGGGCACTCCAATCGGCAGGCCAAGGTTGATGGTCCGCTCCACCACGTTGGTGGCCGTGTTGATCACCGAAATCGTGTCGCTATAGGTATTGGCGACCAGCAGGCTTCCTTCGAAGAACGCCAGGCCGGTTGGGTGGAAACCACCGGTCGGGATGTTCGCCGTGACCGCCATCGTGGAAAGATCCACCACCGAAACGGTACCGGTGATTGCGGCGCCAACCAAGGGGTCGGCCACGATCTCGGTACCGGCGGAGTTGATCTGGAAGTCAGCCTCGGTGGCGGCCCGACCGCCCTCGTTGCTGACGTAGGCGGTCGTGCCAGCCTTGTTGATCACGATGCTGTGCGGAGCGTTGCCCACGCGGATCTGCTCACCCTGCGCCGGAGGTATCGCGGCCAGGTCGATCTGCGTAAGCGTATCGTTCTGGTTCAGCAGGGCATATGCGCTCTTGCCATCCTGTGAGAGCGCGACGCCGCCGGGATAGGAAGTCCACGAAGAATAGAACGAGCCGCAGGGGTTGTCATAAGACGCCGGAGGGCTGTTCGGAAAGCATTGGATGAAGGAATTGTCCGGCGCCACGTAAACCTGGGCGTCGTCTGACAGGAAACCCTGCGCATTGACATTGGCGATGGTGACATTGCTGCTGTCCTGGCTGAACACCAGGTGTTTGCCGTCCGCCGAATAGGCGATGCCGCTATAGCTGCCGCTCGGATCCAGTCCGCCGAGTGGGATGTAGTTCTGCAGGACAACGCCGGTTTGTGTGTCGAACACCTCGACGGCCCCGTTGCCGTTGGACGCATACGTACCCATGGTGAGCACGGCGGCGGTGTGAGTCTTGCCATCGGGATTCAGCGCAATTGCCTTCGCGCGGACCTTGATGCCTAGGTTGACTTGGGTGCCGGCCGGGGTGATGATCTGACCGTCGCTGACGACCCACGAACCGTTCGGCTGCGGGCCGGTGACGTAGGTCGGGTACAGGTTGGATTGCGCAGCTGCGAGCCCCGGCAGGCTCAGCCCCGCCGCCACCAGGCTGGCAAGCGGACGCAGATGCTTGGTCCGAGACTTATTTCGGGAGGCATTTCGAATCCTCGTTTGTGACATGGAGCATTCTCCTTCTTGGTTTTTTTCGCCACACCGCGTTCACAGAAGGGACTTCGTGGCAGTCCTCATTTTGTTCCCCAAGCTCCACCAGAACTTCGCGCAAGCAGTCGGTGCCACGGGGCCCACGGCCTCGCGTTGAGAAAGAGACACCGGCATGACGCCGGGGATTACATTTTCTGTAATCCTGGCCTCTAAAGTGACACCGGTATCCGGATCGTAGTTGGGAACTGTAGCCGACAACCGTGACGGCTTTATGACAATCAGATGAACATTCGGTTACAGGGCTGAACTTTGTCCCACAGATGGCGGCCCGCAGAACTCCAGACTAAGCAGAGTCTGTTTCGCGGACGTTGGCTTCGTGTCTTTCCGGTGAGGTTCTGAGTGTAATCGTCTTGTTAGCAGAAGTTACCGCTCAACCGCCGTCAGCGTAAGAAAAGCCGCCCAGACAGCGGACACCCCGCTCGATCCCCGCGAAACGCGTTGCTGATGCACCACCGCTGCTCGCGGTTTCACGGAGCGAACCTGCGAGCCGGTGCGAACCATTGGTACTGAGCGAAGCTTGAATCGCTTTGACCTGCGGCCCCACCCTTTTTGCAGGGAATGCTCGAAGAGTGGGGCCGCTGCCGCATCAAGTTACTTGGGCGGCTCGGGAGCCGCGACGTGCCGTTGAGGCACAGGCGGCTTCACCTGCGGCAACCGAGGAGCCGGAGGTTGCGGCAGGAGCCTGGGCGGTTGAACTTTCGGCGGCTCGGGGAGTGCAGCCGGCTGGTGGGCGGAGCCTTTCTGTCTCTTCGCGATCATCTTCTGCATCGAATCAAGGTCGTGAGTGTGATCCGCCAGACGAACGTTCTCATAATTATTTCGCAAGGCCACGATCCGATAGTCGAATCTCACGTTGGAAATTCCGCCGCCCAGTTCGTGGACTTCGAACGAGGCTGGCGATTTCTCGCTCACATACAGACCCTTGCAGTCGCCGTTCGGGGTGAGAAACACGTGATATTCGAGTGTGGTGTTCGCGGTTTGTGCGAACCCAGGCTCTAGACGAACGACTGCGGCACCTTTCGAGAGTTGTTCGGAGCCAAAGTCCTCAAACCAGTTCTTCGGAGACTCGATGGCGGATAGTGCAACCCTACGTTGGCCGCCATCTATCGGAACGATGGCGATCTCCGAGCCAGTGCAGATGAGGTTTCCAAAGTTGTCGATGCTGCATCCTTTTTGGGCGGAGTTGTACGCGTACAAGGTGGATCCCTGGTCGTTCCAGTTGAAGATACTCAGCGTATACGAGTCATAAAAAGGAGAGTTATTGTCAGCCACTAGGGCCGAGGCATTACCCGCGGTCGCGACGACACCATAACCGTCATAGCCATTAATGGTTCCTCCGTCGCCCCAGACACCGGCTTCGTCCGGCAAGAATGTTTGGCTGGAGCTCCCGCTCTGCCCGTACACGCCAACACCTCCTTCGTTGCCAAGCGTGGCCCCCTCGATTCCGAATGTCTGCTCAAGGTAGGGGCTGCTGTTGTTCACCGCGTATAGGGCCCAGATTCCGTTGGTTGTGGTCGCGTAGACACCGGTGCCGTTGGTGCTGGTGCCCGAGATCGCATAGCCGCCGCCCGTGCTCGCATCCTGGCCGTTCAACCCGGCGCCGCCGTTGGTGCTGGTATAGCCTTCCACGCCGGTAGGGCCAGCACCGTATACACCCATGCCGTACGAGCCACTCGTAGGGCCGATGCCGTACACACCGGCGCCCGTTGAGCCAGTGGTGTCACCGAACACGCCGTAGCTGACGCCGTAGGCCTCCACGCCAATGGAGGTGCCATTGGCGTACACGCCTGTGCCGCCGGAGCCGTACACGCCGTCGAGGGGTCCATAGCCTTGCACACCGATGGAGGATGTGCTCGTGCCATAGCCGTACATGCCAGCAGTGGATCCGGAGCCGTACACACCAATGTTCCCCGATGTGCCTGTGCCGTAGCCGAACACGCCGTAGCTGCTTCCGCCACTGTTGAGGCCCGTACTGCCGCCGGACACGCTGAGGGAGCTTCCCGTTGCGGAAATGGTAACGTTGTTGTTGATCGTTTGTGCGCCAGTGAAGATATTCACGGCATTCAGTTGTGGCACAACGGTCGGATCAATCGCCAGTGTGCCGCTGGTGGTGATCGGGCCACCCGTGAGGCCGAGCCCTGAACCCACGCTGGTCACCGTGCCGTTGCCCGTGCCGGGAAAGGCTTGGCCGTTGGCGAACGTGATCTGCCCGTTGCTGGCAAACTTCAATCCCGTCTCGGCGGGAGTGGTCGTGCCCGAACCAAACAGAAGATTCAAAGTTCCCGAAGGTGTAGTCGTGTCGTTGGCTGCGGGCTCGGCCTGCCAGCGGAAGTTCTGGTTCACGGCAGCCGCAGTGCCGCTATTAAAGGCTGACGCACTGAGACTGATGGGCTGCGAGTTCTTGCCCGCCCTCGCCGTGGCCGCGCCCGTTGCTGGCAGCGAAAGCATGCCCAGAACCGCAAGCGGACCACGAATTGTGCCGTTGCCTTTGACATCCAGCGTAGTCGCCGGCGTCGTGGTGTTGATGCCCACCTTGGCGGTGGTCCCGCTGCCGGTCTGCGTAATCACCGAACTGGTGATGTCACTGGTGGAGTCCCACAGCGGAACTTGGTTCACCGTGCCCCCGGCGGTGGTCACCGGCGTGGTTCCCGTGGCCAAGGGCTGCGCCATTGCACCACCACTGGCCGTGCTGGCAGCGGTTGAACTTGGCGGAGCCGCCAGAACAAACGCCGATGCTGGCAGTCCTCCCACCGTCTGCGCGTTCGCCGCCTCCATCGCATAAGGCACGCTTAGGACAGAGACACGCGGCTGCTCCGGTTGTCCTTGCGGTTGCACTCCGAGCCAACGAGCCTCCCCGGACGCGAAAATTTGCGGTGGAATCCCCGTGCTGCTGGTCGATCCCAGCATCACCGCGTAATGACCAGTTTTATCCGGGTAAACATTCTGCGTTTCCAGCCACAGAGGTGCGCCGCCTTGCGACTCTTGATAGAGAGCAAAGGTAACGCCGACCACTCCGGTCACCGGTTTGCCGTTCACATCCGTGAGTACGCCGCTGAAGTTCACCAGCGGCGGCACGACAACACTACTACTACTGGCACTGGCACCTGCTGCCGACTGCTGCGCGAACATGGGGATGGCGGGGCCAATCACCAGCAGAGACACCCACAGCCATGTGCTCATCCGCGACATAGGCACCTCCTGATTGGTGGCTTGGGCTTTCGGACCGAGGAACCGAGCACGTTAATGGCTAATCCGGTCTGAAAGAAAGACGCCCCGGGCAAAGGTTCAGACCGGGTACTGGCCTCAGCGGGTGTGCGTCTCAACGAGCGGGAACTGCTCTTCGGAGAGGCAACAGAAATTCCAGCCAATTTTCTGCTGTGGATCACGGGATGTCAGTGAGGCGAGTCACATCCTGATGTGCGGTCATGGATTACGGCGGCAGGCCTTCCTAGCTGTTGCAAAATCCGGATTACACTCATCGTCGCCCCGCCCTGTGCTCGTCCGCTTCAGGCCAATCCTGATCGGGGAATACCTGTGTTGACTTCCGACCTGTCATAGCTCTGCTTGACATCGACGAGTGCACGTAGCGGCCCCAGCCAGGGTTCGTAGCGTCGCCAGCGCGCGACGGAGGTACCGTAGACTGGCTGCCGGGCCTGCCACTTGCTGGGGGTATTTACAGCCCGGGGATTCGATTCCGGGCGCAGGCACGCGTCGTCCCACGCCAGGCCGCACGCCGCGATGATCCGCCGGATGACTGGCTCGGGCGCGCGGGTCAGGTCCTCGTAATGGATTTCGATGAAGCGATCCGCAGGCAGCACGCTTCGCCAATGGTCGACGAGCCGCTGGTAGCTGCGGAAATATGCGACCAGTTCGGCGCCGCCAGTCGGAAACGCCAGGCTCGGCTGGAAATGAGTTTGATGGATCGACAACGCCGTGTCGATCGCAGTACGGCGGCAATGGATGATGGTTGCGCGTGGAAATGCCACGTGGATCAGCCCGGCCCAGAGAAAGTTGAACGGCATCTTGTCGGTCACTCGCGCCGGCTTCGGAGCGATCGAGCGCAGCAGGCGGAGATAGTCTGCCGCCGCACTGGCCAGGAACTCTGAGAGGACGAACGGCGTCCCGTTCTCGTCCGCCCCCGACCGGTGCCACGACGGCCCGCGCTGGTTCCAGAAATGCAACTCGCCGCCGGCCCCGGCCTGCGGATGCATGGAGACGATCTGCTCGACCAGAGTTGTGCCGGACCGGGGCATGCCGAGGATCAGCACCGGCGTCGCATCCGCGCTGCCGAATCCGGACGCCCGCGCGATCCATGCGGGCGTGCAGCGGGCAATCAGGCGATCGATCTCGATGGAAAATGCCTCCGAGTCGAACGATGAACAGCTCCGGCGCACGGCGTCGGCGGCGTCGAAATGCTGCATCGCCGAGGCGTAGTCGCCAAGATCCTCCGCTGCCTTGCCGATCGCGAGGTGAACCCGCAGGCGTTGCCACGGTTCCAGTCCCGGCGTGGCCAGGGCGGCTTCCATCCGTTGGAGCAGACCGACGTCAGCGCTGGTGACAGGGCGGCACCGGACCAGTTCGTAGTAACTTCCCGCCAGCAGCGGCGCGATCGCGATTGCACGTTCGAAGCAGGCGCGAGCCTCGGAAAAACGGCCGAGCTCAGAGAGCAGGTTGCCAAGCAGATCGTACGCCATGGCGTTGGTCGCGTCGGCTACCAGCGTCTCCCGCAACACCTGCTCGGCTTCCTGATTGCGATTCTCGATCAGCAGCGCCCGCGCCTTACCTAGGCGGCCGAAGCCGTTTCTATCTCCCGACATCGCCGCGCGGCGGAAGCAGCCAATCGCGCCCTCGCGATGACCCAATACGTAGGCCAGGGCGCCGGCTCGGAACCAGGCCTCGGTCAGGGATGGAAGCAGCTTCGTTGCGCGGTCGTACGCAGCGATTGCCCCACGAATGTTGCCCAGCTTCTCCAGCGCGATTCCCAGGCGGAAATAGGCATCGGCGAAACGCGGGTTGCAGGCAACGGCCCGCTCGAAGGCCGCGATAGCATCCGTTACGCGGCCGACTTCAAGGCAGGCAAGGCCGAGATCGTGCTGGATCATGGCATTAGACGGCTCGAGCAGCGCCGCATCGCGCAACGGCGCGATTGCATCGCCCGGTCGCCCGGCTCTTAGGAACTTGGTGGCCAACGCAAGCAGAGGTGCCGCCTGTTGCGGCCCGGCTGGGTTTGGAGACTGGGACATGGCGCAAATCTAGCGTTGAAGCTGTAGCGCAGCGACGGAACCGCCAGCGCAAATCGTTACCCGACCATGATCTGCCAACCGGGAGAATTTGCTGTAGGCCATTCTGCACGGGATTGAACAGGCGCCCGTCCGCGGCCCCTTACACGCAGACCCCTTACACGCAGACGGTACAGAGCCCAAGCACCCTGCTGAACGCAACCTTACTTGACGGAACCACAAAATTTAACGGAACCACAAACTCTTGCACGTTACCAAAGCAAGATGAACGGCTTGTTACATAGCCTTTAGGGCAGTGGCTGAATTTGAAAAAAATTCATCCACTACCACTTTAGGCGCTGCGGTGGGCAAGTCTTCCCTCACGGGGTGTGTTTAGCGGCCAGATCGCCTGTGAGCGGATCGATGTCAGTTGGCGTAACATCGATAGCGCTTATTGAGGCAAATCCTCCTGTGGGGCAACGGCAGGTTATGGTCGTAAAGGGGAGAGGGCGTGAATTTCAATCTCCGTTATGGCTGTAATCTTTGTACACGCCGCAGCAGAGAATGACGTCGCCCACCTTCTGGAAGTAAGTCGTTTTGTGTTCCTGCCGGTTTGTTTCCGGATTCAGGTATACATAATCGACCCAGCCCGAACCCTCGGACTTCGCTTTCTCGACGATCTCCTTCCGAAACAGCTTTCCCTCTGTGTCCGGAACGCTGATCAAGTTCTGGCCGATGAGCGAAGGGTTCTTTGGATGCGCCAGCATCACGCCTTGCAGATCGTAGGCGAAGACGTAAAGCTCGCCCTTGTCGAACATGCCCTTGGGCGTGCTGATCTCCGCCAGCGCTTTCTCTTTGCCTTGGTATTTCACATAAGCGGCTGCTCTCTTTACCAGGGCCTTGGCATCTTCCCGGTCGGCCGCGTGCGACACAACGGCGGACAAACACAGTCCGACGATAACTATGACGGCGATGCGTGGTTTCATGGCTCGCTCCTCCGCTTCGTGACTCCGTGGGATCGCCACAGGTTTACCAGCAGAAATTTGACAACAGCAGCGGTTCTTCATCAAGCCGACCTGGCTGCCGCCGGCCCCTCGATGGTGGGAATGCCTTCGAGCGCCGCTTCCGGTTCCTCGGCTTCCGCTTCACTTTCCTGATTAAGAATCCGCGACATTCTGCCCTTGTCGAGTTCCCGTTCCCAGACGGAAACGACCATCGTTGCCACACCGTTGCCAACCAGATTGGTGAGGGCGCGCGCCTCCGACATGAAGCGGTCAACTCCAAGAATCAAGGCCAGCCCAGCCACGGGAATGGTCGGCACGGCGGCGAAAGTGGCCGCCAGCGTGATGAAGCCGCTGCCAGTGACGCCCGCCGCGCCCTTCGATGACAGCAGCAATACACCGAGAATGGTCAGAGTCTGCAACAGCGTCAGCTTGGTGTTGGTGGCCTGGGCGACAAACACCGCCGCCATGGTGAGGTAGATCGCCGTGCCATCCAGGTTGAAGGAATAGCCAGTCGGGATGACGAGACCGACGACCGACTTGCTGCAGCCCAGATTCTCCAGCTTTGCCATCATGCGCGGCAGCACCGATTCCGAGGAGGAGGTCCCCAGCACGATCAGCAGCTCCTCCTTGATGTACCGGATGAACTTGAAGACACTGAAGCCGCAGATACGGCCAATCGTGCCCAGCACGACGAAGATGAACAGCAAGCAAGTCAGATAGAAACTGCCCATCAGCATGCCGAGTTTGCTCAGGGAGCCCAGGCCGAATTTCCCGACCGTGAACGCCATGGCTCCGAAAGCCCCGATGGGCGCCGCTTTCATGATGATGCCGACCACACCGAACAGCACGCGGGCAAACTCGTCGATCAGGTTGAAGACCGCTTTGCCGCGCGCGCCGAGTAGGGAAAGAGCAAAGCCAAACAGGATGGAAAAGAACAGGACCTGCAAAATGTCTCCCTTGGCAAAGGCATCGACCACTGTGTTGGGAATAATGCTGGTCAGGAACTCCACGGTGTTGTGCGATTGCGCCTTGGCTGTATAGGTCTCCAAACCTCTCGTGTCCAGCTTGGAGACGTCAGCATTCATGCCCGCACCCGGCTGAATCACGCTGACCACCACCAGGCCAATCGCCAGAGCCAGCGTGGAGACAATCTCAAAGTAGATGAGGGCTTTGGCCCCAACCCTCCCGACCTTCTTCATGTCCTCCATGCCGGCGATGCCGGTGACCACCGTGCAGAAGATGATGGGCGCGATAATCATCTTGATCAGCTTGATGAAGCTGTCGCCGAGCGGCTTCATGTCGGCCCCGGTTTCGGGATAAAAATGTCCGACGACGATGCCAAGGGCGATCGCCGTTAACACCTGGAAGTACAAGTGACGGTAAATTCGCATGCCTTTCATCGGTGTCCTTCCATGTCGGGGATAGTGTAAGCAAAAGCACGCCAGACATGGCAAGAATTTGATACTGCCCCAGCAATGACGACGATTAGGGCGCGGATCCGGCTCAAGGCGAGTGTTTGAAAGTCGTGAACCCCACGGCGTCTCTGCGCCAAGAGAACACGGGATTCAGACTGAAACAGGACGCCGATTATTCCGATCTATCAGTGTGATGCGTCACACATGATGTGCGATGACTGCTTGGGCCTGGATTGTTGACGTTAAATCCAGTGGCTGTTGAAAAAGTCCCTGAGTTGATGCTTGTGGTGGTGCGAGGTTCAGGTTATAAGCAGGCCATAGATGCTGCTGTTCATCGCCATGCTCGGAGGCCTGCTGCTCATGATGGGACATCA
>Ga0187770_10000267_pt1 | contig 26032 bp, 26 predicted proteins | sample 0116_SJ02_MP02_2_FD_133154 | JGI IMG/M metagenome (GOLD analysis project Ga0187770, IMG submission 133154) | Tropical peat soil microbial communities from peatlands in Department of Meta, Colombia - 0116_SJ02_MP02_20_MG | ecosystem: Environmental > Terrestrial > Soil > Wetlands > Peat | place...
CACAGCGGACCTATCAATATGTAACATAGATGCAACGGTCTTGGCAATCCTTTCAGGCTTCACGGACCCGACGAACTCCGGGAACACTTCTTTCCCGGCTATTATGTTGGGCAGGCTTATGTAAGGCACCTTTACGACCATACGGGCGACGAGATACTCAAGGTAGGATATCTTGTAAAAGACGCAGGAAGGTACCCCGAGGATCGCAGCCTCCAAGGCGGCGCTGCCCGACGCAATCACGGCCGCGTCGGAGTAGGCGAGAGAGTCGTGGGCCAGGCCCCGGACCTGGATCACGTTGTCCCTCCCTTTAAGAAAGGGATTGAAGAAATCGGCTGCGAGCGTATCGGCCACGGGCAGAAGCACGGTGTGGCGGCCCACCTCCCGGTCCAGATGCTTCATCACCTCGACGAGGATCCGTATGTGCTTTCTCGCCTCGTTTTGCCTGCTTCCCGGCATCATCGTGATCACAGGCCCATCTTCGCTTAGGGCGCATACCTCATAAAAGGCCTCTTTCGAGTGGATAGGCCTTACGAGCTTCCCGTAGGGGTGGCCTACGTAGGAGACCGGGACGCCCCATTGGCGGTAGAACGCCTCTTCGAAGGGCAGAATGGAAAGAACGAGACTCACATTGGCCTTGATTTGCCTCATCCTGCTCTTGTGCCAAGCCCATACCTGGGGGGCGACAAAGTAGACGACGGGGATGCCGAGCCTCCTGGCCAGCCGGGCTAGCCGTAGGTTAAAGCCCGGAAAATCGACCAGTACGAGAAGTCGGGGAGACGTCTTTGATAGGTGCTCTTTTAGGACACGAAAGGCCCGCCGGATGTGGCCGGCCTTGGAGAGCAAATCAATCAAGCCCATGCCGGTGATGGAGATCTTCCGGTAGTCCTCGATTACATGAACACCTGCATCGCGAAGGATTCCGCTGCCCATTCCGCTGAAGCTCATGGGAGAGAGGGCATTGACGGCGCGCACCAGGTTGGCTGCGTGCACCTCGCCGGACAGCTCTCCGGTGACGATCACTACCCTGTTATTCAACGGAACCAGCTTTTCTTTCCGAGATGAGCCGTTCGATCTCCGCTGAGATGCTGTTCGCGACGATGAGGGCCTTAAGGCCGTCCTCGCCATCGACGGCGGCTCTCCTATGCGCCTTGATTGCCCTCACGAAAGCTCTCAACTCATCTTTCACGGGGTCGGGCCGGGCCACCCGGTACGTTTTCGACCTCTTCTTGCCGCTTTTGTCAGGTTCGACGGAGAACATGTGTCCTTCGGCCATGTCGAGCGACGCATACCTGTCCTTCCCGACTATGGTGAATCGCCGTTCCCTCGCATTGGAAGCCCTGCTCGCGCTTAAGTTGGCCACACACCCATCGACGAACTCGATGCGAGCGTTTGCAACATCTATCTTTTTCGTAATCACCGGCGTGCCTTCAGCAGATATGCGCCGGATGTCCGCCTTGGCGAGGGACAGGACGAGGTCGATGTCGTGGATCATTAGGTCGTGAATCACGTCGATGTCAGTAGATCTGCCGGTGAAACCGCTTATCCTGCGGGCCTCCATAGCCAGCGGCGTGCCCATAGATCGGCAGGCCCGTCGAAAGGTTGGATTGAAACGCTCCAGGTGTCCCACCTGCAAGAGGAGGCCGTTCTTCGCGGCGAGCTCAACGAGCGCCTCAGCCTCTCCCGGGTCGGCAGCAATAGGCTTCTCCACGAACACATGTACCCCCCCTTCGAGCAACTCCCGTGCTATGGGAAAGTGGGTCTCCGTCGTGGTAGCAATGACCGCCCCTTGTACCCCATCGACAAGGGCCTCCTCGAGGCGCTCTGTAGCCTTGACGCCATAGTTCCGAGCAGTCTCTTCGGCCCGTGACCGGTTGATGTCCACGATGCAGGTCAGGGCGACGTCTTTCATCCCTGCCAGCTTCTTGGCGTGAATCCTTCCCATGTGACCGGCACCGATGAGGCAGACCTTCAGCGGCATATTCCCCGCTCCGACGAACGGATAAACGCGACAAGCTCGCGCACGTATTCGCCTTCCAGCTCTCCCTCAATCCTTTGGACGGCCGCTTCCAGAGAAAGCCCCGATCTGAAAATGAGGCGATAGGCCTTCTTCAAGGTGGCGATATCGTCGCTGGAAAAACCATGCCTTTTGAGGCCCACGATATTGAGACCATGGAGAGTGGCCCTGCTTCCCGCCGTATGCGCGGCCATGACAAAGGGAGGAATGTCCTGGGGGACTCCCGTGAGACCGCTCACCATAGCGAATCTTCCGATCCTGCAGAACTGATGTACAGCCACGAGGCCGCTGACGACTGCAAAGTCAGCTACGTGAACGTGGCCTCCGAGGGTCGCCGCGTTGGCCATTTGCACATCGTTTCCGACCACGCAATCGTGGCCGATGTGGCTGTACGCCATGATGAAGTTTCCGTCCCCCACCCTGGTGACGCCGTCAGCCTTCGTGCTGGCCTTGTTGATGGTCACGTACTCTCCGATGGTGTTGCGGTCCCCAATGATGCAGGCCGTGTCTTCGCCCTTGTAGGTGATGTCCTGAGGAGGGCCGCCGAGGGACGCGAAGGAATAGATGGTGCAATGCTCTCCTATCTCCATCCGGCCCGCAATACAGACATGACTGACGAGTCTCGTTCTGCGCCCTATCTTTGCTTTTCCACCTACGACACAGTAGGGCCCTATTTCTACGTCATCGGCCAGCTCAGCCCCTTTCTCGATAACGGCCGTAGGGTGTATCACACGCCCTCCTTGTTTTCCTGAAGCGTTGCCATGATCTGGGCTTCCGCCACCTTTTTGTCTTCCACGAATGCGGCTCCATCGAATACCCATATTTCCCTTCGGTGCTTGACCACCTCCAGCATGAGCCTGAGCTGGTCGCCAGGCGTCACCGGCTTTCTGAATCGCGCGTTGTCTATGCCGATGAAGCGCACGTCACCTTTAAGGTCGGGGAAGGACTTAAAGGCCAATATGCCGGCTGTCTGGGCCAAGGCCTCGATGATGAGAACCCCTGGCATGATAGGCTTTCCCGGAAAATGGCCGGGGAAGAAAGGCTCGTTGAAGGTGACGTTCTTTATGCCCACGATCCGTTTTTCGGGCTCGTATTCGATGATTCTATCGACGAGCAGGAAAGGAAAGTTGTGGGGTATAAGGGTCAGGATTTCATCGATCTCGATCATCTTCGCCCTCTGGGGAGAGTCTTGCTTCCACGTTTCTCATCCGTTCAAACAAGTCGGGCAGCCTCTTCAGATAAGCTTGCATTCGGAGCCAGTCCCGCTGGGCCATGTGGGGATTACCACCGACTATCGAATTGGCCTTGACGCTCTTCGTGATGCCGGTGCCCCCCGCAGCCATCACATTGTCGCCCACGGTTACGTGGTCAGCTATTCCCACCTTGCCGCCCAGGACGACATGCTTCCCGAGGGAGACGCTTCCCGCTATGCCCACCTGCGCCGCCATAACCGAGTTCTCACCCACAGATACGTTGTGGGCGATCTGCACGAGGTTGTCTATCTTGGTGCCCTTCTCCACAACGGTCCTGTGAAGAGCGCCGCGATCTATGCATGTGTTCGCCCCTATCTCCACATCGTCCTCGATCACGAGTACCCCTAATTGGGGTTTCTTCCGGTGCCGGCGCCCGTCCCAGACGTAGCTGAACCCGTCGCTTCCGAGTACAGCCCCCGCGTGGATGATGACCCTTTTGCCGATGATTGTCCTGTCGTAGATGGATACGTTGGGGTAGATGACGCTATCTTCGCCCACCACCACCTCCCTTCCCACGAAGCAGAACGGGTAGACGACGACATTTTTCCTAATGACCGCGCCTTCGTCGATGTAAGCGTAAGGAAGAATCGAAGCTTCCGGCGAGACTGACGCTGTCTTGCACACATGGGCCCTGCCGTCTGTGCCCTTGTCGAAGGTCCGTGGGGCCTGGAACAGCTCGGCAGCGATCGCCTGGGCGAGATCAGGGTTCGCAACAACGACGAAGTTCCTGCCAATGAGCAACCCCTGGTCCGCATCTTGACCGACGACGTAGGCAGAGGCGCGGCACTGTGGCAACTGCCTCTCGAACGACCGGTTCAACAGGAAGGTGATGTCCCCTTCCTGCGCTTCTCCTATGGCAGCGATGCCCCGTATCTCGGTCTCGCCGTTGCCGGACAGTCTCCCCTCTATCCTCGCGGCAATATCTGCAAGCTTCATTATTTCTTGGGCACAGGCTTTTTCTTCGCCGATTGGTAAGTTTGGTTAAATTGGGAGATCACCTTGTCGGTAATGTCGATGCCAGGCGTCGCATAGATAATACCTGAATGGGTCCTTTCGAGGATGAGGGTATACTTGTCGCTATCTCCTATGCTTTTGACGACCTCGTCGATGTCTTTCAGGATTTTCTGGGTCAGCTCCTGGTCTTTCTGCTGAAGCTCGGCTTGGTAGTCGCTTGTGATTCTCTGGTAATCCTTGACTTTGGCCTGGTACTGCTTCTCCTTCTCGGCACGCGCCTCGGGCGTAATCGTGGCCGTCTGTTTTTCAAGGGCATCTTTCATCTTCTGGAGCTCATCCTGCCTCTGGGTGACCTCCTTCTTTCGTTTCTCGACCTCGTCGGAAAGGTTCTTTTTCGCCTCTTTTCCCTTATCTGATTCCATCATCACTTTCTGCAGATCGACATAGGCGATCTTAGGTGTGGGTGTCTGCCCCCATACCCCGAGAGGCAGAAAGACGACCACCATCACCAAAGCCGCAAGGGTCATCAGACTTCTTTTCATACTTCCTCCTGTCAAAACGGTTTTCCCATTGAAAAATTGAAGACAGTCAACGGTTCTCGGGCGAGTCTCGGTAAACTCGGACTCGTATTCCTGTCGAGGTTGAATCCGAGCTCAAACCTGATGGGGCCCATGGGGGAGTACCAGCGTATGCCGAAGCCGGCAGCGGGTCGCAAAGGCTCCAGAAAGCCGATCATATTATCGAAGCCTTTGCCGTAATCGAAGAATATGTCGCCTTTCAAACCCGCCGGCTTCCATATGTTGAAAATCCACTCGGAGTTGAAAAACAGCTCGTTCGTGGAGCCGATCACGTCGCCCGTCACAGGGTCGTGGGTGCTTGCCGCGCCATAGTTAAAGCCCCTATTCGTGTCGATGCCGCCCACGAAGAAATTGTCGAAAACAGGCACGGGCACGCCGCCGTACTGCCTTGCGGTCCCCGCGGTGCCCCTTAAGAAGAAGGTGGTATCCCACTTGTAGGGAAAGTAACGCCCCCAGGATATGATCGTTTTGAAGAACTTCTCATCCCCCATGAGCGGCCCCCCGGCAATTTGTTCACTCATCGAGGCGATCGTCCCTTTCATGGGGTTGAGGATATTGTCTATGGAATTGTAGAGAACCCCGGGGGTTATGCTACTCGTTGTCGAGGTACCTTCCTGCCGTAGCAGGTAACTCGAGGCATTGGATGCCACGCGGGTGACGCTGTTCGTTCCGTAGGCGTAAGAGAGGCTGGCGCTTACGTAGTCGGTAAGGAAGCGGCTCTCCGTGACGGAGCCGCCGTCCCCGCTGAAAAGGTAGGTGGGGAAGATTTGTTCCAGATTGTAGACGTTGAAAGCGCTCGCTATGTTCGTGTCGAAGGTATAGGGCTGCACGTAGGTGAGATCGTAGAGGTGCGATATGGAGCTCAAGGAGGCGTTCAAGTACACTTTCTGCCCTGTTCCGAAGATGTTCTCCTGGCTGATGCCGCCGGTCACCATGGCCTTCTCGTATGTGCTGTATCCCACACCCATAGAGATCGTGCCCGTAGGCTTCTCTTCCACAACGGTGTCGAGGTTGACGAGGTCCGGCTCGTCCGTTTTGACCGTCTTCAGGTCCACGCTCTTGAAATACGTGGTGTTGGTGAGTTTCCTTTTGCTTTCCTTGAGCTTCGAGCTCGAGTAAAGGTCCCCCTCCGCAACTTTCAGCTCCCGCCGCACCACCTTGTCCCTTGTCCTGATGTTGCCCACGATATTGATGCGGTTGAAATAGACCTCGGAACCCTTTGCTATGTCGAAGGTTATGTTGACCAGGCGATTCTCGTCGTCGATGGCGGTAAGAGGAGCGATGTCGGCGAAGGCGAATCCCTTATCCTGGTAAAGGTCAGTGAGGGTTGTAATGTCCTCTTGGAATAGGGAAGACCTGAAGGTCTTTCCCACCTTGCTTTTCAGCTTCTTCGTCATTTCAGTCTGATCGAAAACGATATCCCCGTTGAACTGCAAATCGCCGATCTTGTATTCGTTCCCTTCCTCCAGGGGGATAGTGATCGATATCGTTTTTCCATCCCGTGAAATGACGATGTCGGGTGTGCCTACCTTGGCCTTTACGTACCCGTTGTCATGGTAGAGACCTTCTATCTGCTTCCGGTCTTCATCGATGACCTCTTCGTCCAGGGTACCCGAGCCGGTGAACCAGGAGAAAATTCCTTTTTCCTTCGTCCTCATGACGCCCTTGATCTGTGCGGCCTTCAGGTGATTGTTTCCGGAAAAGGTGATCTTCCGCACGTAAGCCTTCTGCGGTTCCTCGATGACGAATCGGAGGGCCGTCCGGTAACCCCCCTCGGTCTCGATCTCGTAGGTGACTTTTGCTGCGTAATACCCTTTGCTTGCGTACAGTTTCTTGATTTCGGCGACGCTATCGTTCACCTTGTCCAGGTTGAGAATAGTACCGGTTTTTATCTTCAGCTTGTCCCTTATGTCTTCTGTTTTGACCTTCTTGTTCCCCGATATGTAAATGACATTTACCGCCGGCCTTTCCACAACGACGAAGGTGACGACTTTTCCCATATCCGTATCCTTCACGTCGACCATGACATCGCTGAAATAGCCAGTCTTGTAAATGCTTTTCAGATCCTCTCCTATCTTTCCCGGATCGTAGACGTCACCCTCTCTGGACTTCACCGCATTTGTGACGACACCTCTGTCGATGCGCTCATTGCCCACCACATCGATCCTCGCTATCCTGTCGTTCTCCGCGGCGAATAGAAGGGTGGTGAATATGACGCAGCAAAAAAGGAACGAAAAAGCCAGTTGTTTCATTCAGGTAGGAAACTTAGCAAAAAAAAGTGCGATTGTAAAGGTAAAAAGCTGGAGGCTAAGGATCAAGCGGGGCTGGATGTGGATCCGGTTCCTGCTTCAAGGGAGGGTAGCAGCGACCTATCGGGACTTTGTCACCCCCTTCTTTGCACAGATGTCGAAAACGGGACAGGTGCTGCAAAAGGGAGAGAGGGGCGTGCATGTTCTGCGGCCGTGGGTCACGAGGAGGGGATTAAACGAAAGCCAATACTTCCTGGGCAGGATTCTTCTCAGGGCCTCCTCGGTCTGGTCAGGGGTCTTTGTGGCGACCGCCCCGAGCCTGTTGGAGATGCGGTGAACGTGCGTGTCGACCGCTATGCCCGCCTTGCCGAACCCTTCTGTCACCACTATGTTCGCTGTCTTTCTCCCGACGCCTCTTATCGTCAGCAGTTCTTCTATGGTATCGGGCACTGACCCGGCGTATCTCTCGATGATCACGCGTGATATCTCTTTGAGCAGGCGGGCCTTGTTTCGGTAGAAGCCCACGGGATAGATGATGCGCTCCAGCTCCTCGGTCGGGATCGCTATCAACTCCTCGGGTGCGCGCGCCCTCTCCATTACCCGCTCCATAGCCTTTTCGGTGGTCTCGTCCTTGGTCCGGAGGCTCAAGAGACAACCGATGAGCACGAGGAAAGGGCTTCTCTGCTCGTGAGCGATCTTGGTGAGGGCAGGTCTGTCGGACCCGTAGAACTCCCTGAGCCTTCCGATCAAAAGCGCGAAAGGGAAGGCCATCACGAGAGAAGTTCCTTTATTATCCGCTTCATTCCCTCTGTGTGCGATCCTTCCCAATAGACCCTTTTGCAGGAAGGGCATACCTTGAAATGGGCGTAGGTGTGGAAGACGAATTCGGGCACCAGCGATTCGATCTCGGTCTTCTCCACGTCGGCCAGCTCTGCGTTGCACTCGAGACACCTGTGGAAGACCCTGTCCGCGTTTAGCACTGATTTGATGAGCTCCTTTATCTGTATGAGCTGCTGGCGGGCCTGCTCCGACTCGATGTGAACGGTTCGGCTGAAGCCCGCGGCTGTGCTGCGCCGGGTCAGAAAAACCCGGTCGCCCTCTTTTCGACTGTACTCTTCCAATGCACCCACGCTCCTCGCATAAACCGTGTCGAACCCCAGGAGGCGCAAACGTTTTGCGAGCTTGCCGAGCATCACGTCGCAGATGAATCTCATCGCCTTGAGAGTTTTCTCGCCACCTTTCGGGTGGCTTCCATGATCTCCTCTTCGCCGTCGACGTATCGGTTTTCCATGAGTACCCGCCCCAGGCAGATGACCGCGTCCACCGAGTAGCCGTTTGCCGCGTAGACAATATCGGATCGCGAATCGAAACCGGGTACGAACTCGGGTCTCGAAGTGTCAAGAAGGATAATGTCCGCGGTCGCTCCTTCCTTAATCCGCCAATCACCCAGCCTGAATATATCGGCCGCGGCGGTGCTTGCCCTATGGAGCGCCTGCCCCGCAGGAAGGAACGTCGGATCGTTGGTGCCGAATTTGGCCAGGAGGGCGGCAAACTTCATCGTCTCCATCATGTCGAGATTGTTGTTTGAAGAGCAGCCGTCCGTTCCGAGACAGAAGGGGATGCCCTTCTCCAGTACGAGCCGATAGGGAAGGGTTTTCCCCACGCTGAGCTTCAGGTTGGAGACAGGCGTGTTGACAAGGCTGGCCTTGGCGTCCGACAGTATCTGCGCGTCGGCCTCAGTAAGCCAGCACCCATGAGCGCCGACGAACCTCTCGGAAAGCACGCCCTCCTCGCTCAACAGCTCCACCGGCGAAAGACCGTATCGTTCCTTGCTGAACGCGGTCTCGCCCTCTGTCTCGCTCAAATGCATGTGGATGATCGCTCCCGTTTCTTCCGAAAACTCCCTGATCCATTGGAGGCTTCTCTTGGAGACCGTATAGACGGCGTGCGGCCCGAGGGCAAAGGTGACGTAGGGCTTGTACTTCTCCGCTGTCCTGTAGAGCTCGATATTCGCATGTATCTGTTCTTCGGCTTTCTTGAGGTCGAACATGTCGATGAAGACACCGCTCAGGATGCCCCTCATTCCCATGTCCCTGACCGCTCTGGCCGAATCCTCCCAGAACCAGTACATGTCGTTGAAAACGGTGGTGCCGCTCTTGATCATTTCAAGGCAAGCCAGCTTCGTCCCCCAGTAGACGTCCTCCCCGGTGAGCTTCGACTCCCGTACCCAGATCTTCTCTTCCAGCCACTCTTTGAGCGGCATGTCATCGGCAAAGCCTCGCAGGAGAGTCATTGCCGCATGGGTATGTCCGTTTATGAAAGCGGGTATCGCGATCCTGTTCTTTCCGCTCAAGACCCGGTCCGCAACTCTCTGGCTCGACGCCGAGATCTCTACTATCCTCCCGTCCTCGATGAAGATGTCGCGGATCTCTCCGCCTAAGAGGGCCACCCCGCGTATGAGCAGTTTCATCAGAAGCCTTCGCCGAGGATAGTTTGTATGACTGCCTCGACCGTTCTCATGTTTTTTGCGATCTGTTCCTCCACTTCGCTGGCGGCGAGAGGGGTTTTCAGAATGCCGTTGCAATAATTGTCGATGGAGCAAAGGCTCACGTATGGGATAGAGTACTCCATGCAGAGGGTCGCTTCCGAGGCCATGGTCATGCCTACCACGTCACCCACTTTTTTCAACACGCTTATCTCGGCCTTCGTCTCGAAGCGGGGCCCGGAAGTCTGGATGTAGATGCCGCCGAGGGTCGTCTCTATTTCGAGGCCGGTGCAAACGGTGTGCATCTTCTGGGCATAAGTCGCATCCAGAAGAGGGATCATGAATCGCATCTCGTAGTCGAAGAACGTGGGAATCCCGCAAAACGAGATGAAATCGTCAGGGATGATGAAGGTACCGGGCCTCAAATTCGTTTTGAGGCTTCCTACTGAATTGACGGAAATAACGCCGTCCACTCCGAGACTTCTTAGGGCCCAAATGTTGGCGTGATGAGGAATCTTATGCGGCGGCAGCCGTTTCTTCCCATGTCGTTGAAGGAAGAGATACTGCGATGCCTTGAGGATCGATACCTTGCCGTATGGCGTATCGGCAACGATCTCGTCCCAGTTGGCGAAAAGAGCCGAGTCTAAGAGCGACGTGCCTGAGATGAAAGCCTTCATAGGATTATGCCCCCTTGTCTTTCCCGCTGAGCCTCAGCAGCTCGTCGTAGGGGATCCTTTTGACGCCCGCTGCTTCGGCTTTTGCCAGTTTTGATCCTGGATTCTCACCGACCACAAGGTAAGTCGTGCTCGCCGATATAGAGGAGGAAACCCGGCCTCCTCGTTTCTCGATAAATTCCTCCACCTCTTTTCTCGGCAGAGGGAGGGTCCCCGTGACGACGAAGGTCATGCCTTCGAACGCTCTTTGACTCCGCGGGTGTCCCCGGAAATCCGGATTGGCCGCATTGACTCCGAGACTCCTGAGGGTCTCAATGGTTTCGATGTTTCTCTCGTCTCCGAAGAAGGCGGATACCGTGGCGGCGATTTTTTCGCCGACCTGTTTTATCTCGAGAATCCTCTCCTTCTTCACCCGATAGAGGTCAGGAAGGGTGGGGAAGTTTCTTGCCAGAAGGCGCGCCACGTACTCTCCGACGTGAAGGATGCCGATGGCAAAGAGAAACTTGGAAAGAGTGGTCTGTTTCGACCGCTCGATGGCGTCGATGAGGTTCTGCGCTGACTTGTCGGCGAATCTGGGAAGCTTGAGAAGATCATCCTTGGTCAGCCTGTATATGTCCTCGAAGCGTGCGATGAGTCCCCTCGAAAAGAGGAGATCGACGTTTTTTTCTCCTAGGCCCTCTATATCCATGCCTCCCCTCGAGGCGAAATGAATGATCTTCTCCTGCACCTGGGCCGGGCAATAGAGGGATCCACACCTGATTGCCACTTCCCCTTCTTCCTTCACCACTGCCGAATTACAGGCAGGGCACCTCTCGGGAGGGGGGTAGGTCTTTTCGTTCCCCGTTCTCCTTTCCTTGATCACCGCCACTACGTGGGGGATGACATCTCCTGCCCTTTCAATGACCACCGTATCGCCGATGCGTATGTCCTTCCTCTCTATCTCGTCCCAGTTGTGCAGGGTGGATCGAGAAACGGTTACCCCGCCGACCCTCACGGGCTCGAAAACCGCATAAGGAGTGATGACGCCCGTTCTTCCCACGCTTCCCCTGATGTCTCTTATCACCGTGGTTGCCTGGTGGGCTTGGAATTTGTACGCCATAGCCCATCTGGGCTCCCGCGTCTTTACGCCCAGCTCCCGCTGGAGGGCGAACGCGTTTACCTTGACCACGGCCCCGTCCGTCTCGAAGGCGAGGGAGTTCCTCTTGTTCTCTATGTCTTTCACGACACGAATCACGGCCTGGATGCCTCTTTCCACCGTGAAGATGGCAGGAGAAGGGAATCTCGAGCTCTTGAGCCATTCTACGAGCCCCACCTGGCTTTCGATCTCTATGCCCTCGAACGAGCCGACCCCGTAGCAGACAAGATAGAGCCTGCGGGAGGCAGTGATGGCCGGATCGAGCTGCCTCACGGTCCCGGCGGCAGCATTTCTCGGATTGGCGAACGGAGGCTCCCCCCTCTCCTCTCTCTCGCGGTTCAGCTTCCTGAAGTCGTCGAGGTTCATGTAAATCTCGCCGCGTATGTCGATTTCGTTCGGGATGGCGCCGTCGGAGGCGATCTTGAGAGGAATCGATCTTATCGTCACCACGTTGTTCTTGATATCCTCTCCCGTATACCCGTCGCCCCTTGTCGAGGCGCTCGCAAGCATGCCGTTTCTGTAGGTCAGCTCTATGGCGAGCCCGTCATACTTGGGCTCCACCGTATACTCCACCTCATCTTCTGTTCTGAGAAGCCGTCTGACCCTGTGGTCGAATTCCTCCAACTCTTCATAGGAGAAGGCATTGTCGAGGGAAAGCATGGGCTGGGTGTGGCTCACCTTCCTGAATTTGTCGACAGGGGGAGCACCTACCCTCTGCGTGGGAGACTCCGGCAGGACGTATTGGTAGGCATCCTCCAGCTCCTTAAGGCGGCGGTAGAGGACATCGTATTCCTGATCGGAGATCACCGGGGCGTCGAGCACGTAGTAGCGATAGCCGTGGTAGTTGAGGTCCCGGACGAGTTTCTCGATCTCCCTTTTCGCCCTATCCTGCGGTAGCATGGACATGTCCCTCACCTTTCACGAGTGGGCCTTTCTGGCCCCGTGCTTTCCGTGAAGCGAAAAAACCCTCTATCCTTTCGGCCGACGAGGGAGTTCCCATCCCACGAAAGTCCTTCTGGTCATTATATCCACTGGAGGTAACCCTCGGCAAGCCTGTGCGAGCCCTACCGCCTTTCCTCGACGGCCTCGGGGCGACGTATATTGTAGCAAATTTTGGGATTTATCTATAAAATGTTCTGTCCACGAAAAGCGTTTGCGCCTTTTCGAGAAGACGACCCTCACGACAGACATAACGTTATCTCAGTGCGGCTCGAGAAAAGAGCGACCCTGAAAACGGGGAGGCATGATGGAAAAGAGGACGACAAAGGAAGAACTTCTTGCCAGGGCTGCGAAGCCGGCCCGCGATGCAATGCAGATGCATCCGCACTACCGGGGAAAGATAGAAGTGGTACCCAAGTGCGTGATAAGGGACATCGATGATTTCGCCGTATGGTACACGCCGGGAGTTGCCGAGACGAGCAAAGACATAAAGAAAAACCCTGAAATGGTCTTTCAGCACACGAACAAAGCGAATATGGTGGCCATCGTGACCGATGGCACGCGTGTCCTCGGTCTGGGGAATGTAGGCCCCCTGGCCGCCCTCCCCGTGATGGAGGGAAAGGCCTTGCTCTTCAAGTACTTGGGAGGGGTGGACGCGTTCCCCCTCTGTCTCGACACGACGGATGCGGACGAGCTCATCAAGACGGTAAAGTACCTCTGCCCGACCTTCGGTGGCATAAACCTGGAAGACATAGAAAACCCGAAGTGCTTTTACGTTCTGGAACGACTGCGCCGGGAAGCTCCTATCCCCGTCTGGCACGATGATCAGCAGGGCACGGCTGCAGTTACCGTGGCGGGTCTCATAAACGCCCTCAAGGTGGTGGGGAAGCGCATGGAGGATGTGAGAATTGCCCTCATCGGCGTAGGGGCGGCCAATGTCTGCATCGCCCGCATGCTCATCAAAGCGGGGGTTGACCCGAGGAAGATGATGATCGTCGACAGCAAGGGGATACTCTCTGCGCGGCGTGACGACATTGACAGGAACACACACAAGGAGAAGTGGGACCTGAGTCGGATGACGAACGGGGAGGGCAGGGATGGCACCATGGAAGAGGCCATCGCCGGCAAGGACGTGCTTATTGCTCTTTCAGAGCCGGGACCCGAGGTGATCAAAAAGGCGTGGATCACCACAATGACCGATGACGCCGTCGTTTTCGTCTGTGCCAATCCGATCCCCGAAATATGGCCGTGGGAGGCAAGAGAGGCAGGAGCCAGAGTGGTGGCGACGGGAAGGAGCGATTTTGCGAATCAGGTGAATAACTCCGTAGGGTTCCCCGCGATCTTCAGGGGCGTCCTCGATGTCATGGCGCGGACCATCACCGACGAAATGTGCCTGGCGGCCGCTGCCGAGCTTGCGAGATGCGCGGAGGACAAGGGGCTCTCCGAGGATTACATTTTACCCAGTATGGACGAGTGGGAAGTCTTTCCCCGGGAAGCGGTTGCCGTTGCGAAGAAGGCTATGGAGCAGGGCGTGGCTCGGCTTCGTCTGACTGAGAAGGAGCTTTTTGCCATGGCGGAGCAGAAGATCAGGAGGGCCAGGGACGAGGTAGGCGTGCTCATGGAGAAGGGAATCATACGGCCCAATGAGGAGTGTCCATGAGGGACGTGGCATGTGCGGACATCTCCTCGGCGCTGGAGAGGCTCTTCATCGCAGCCAACACGGACCTCCCCGCCGCAGTGGTGGAGAGAATTGAGCTGGCGTTGGGCGAAGAGGCGTCGCCCGTGGGTAGGGAGGTGCTCGCAGAGCTTCTGGCGAACGCCCGGCTGGCCCGGGAGCTTGAGGTGCCCATATGCCAGGACACCGGCCTTGCCGTCGTCTTCATAGAGGTGGGTCAGGACGTGCATCTGACGGGCGGAGAGCTTGCCGAAGCCGTCCGTGAAGGCGTGCGCGATGCATACGCGAAGGGCCATCTCCGGCTGTCCTGCTGCGACCCTTTTTCCAGGGTGAACACAGGAGACAACACGCCGCCCATCCTCCATACGTCCATCGTGGGCGGAGAGCACGTAAGGATCATCGCCATGGCGAAAGGCGGGGGAAGCGAGAACTATGGTGAGGTGAGAATGCTCCTCCCTTCGGAAGGGATGGAAGGGGTGAAGGCCTTTGCCAAGGAGATGGTCCGGAAAGGGGGGCCCAATATCTGTCCGCCGATCACCATCGGGGTGGGGGTCGGTGGGAACCTCGAGGCTGCGGCGATCCTATCGAAAAAAGGGCTCCTCGTGCCTTTTGGCCAAAGGAATGTCGATCCCCGCATTGCAAAGCTTGAGCTCGAAATCCTCGGAGAGATCAACCGGCTGGGCATAGGCCCCGGGGGATATGGGGGGAGAGTGACGGCCCTGGATGTGCACATCAGGATACTGCCCTGTCACATAGCGTCACTCCCCGTTGCGATAAACATTCAGTGCCATGCGCACCGGGTGAGGGAAGTCACGCTTTAGGTGGATCAATGGACATAAGGCGGATTGAGACGCCCCTGGTGGAAGACGAGATATCGGTCTTGAGGTCGGGCGACAGGGTGCTCTTGACGGGCTACGTGTACACGGCGCGCGATGTGGCGCATAAGAGGTTCGTTGATGTCCTCGCCGCGGGCGAGCCGTTGCCCGTGGACATTTCCGGCCAGGTCATCTACTACTGCGGCCCGAGTCCCCCTCGCCCGGGCAGGATCATCGGCGCAGCAGGACCGACGACCAGCTCGCGAATGGACGTTTATACGCCAGCTCTTCTGTCACTGGGCCTCAAAGGCATGATAGGAAAAGGCAAGAGATCGGAAAGCGTGAAAGAGGCTATCATGCTTCATAAGGCAGTCTACTTCGGGGCGACCGGAGGGGCGGGTGCGCTCCTTTCCCAGAACGTGCTCTCCTATGAGATTATTGCGTATGCGGATTTGGGGCCGGAAGCAGTAGCCAGGCTCTACGTCCGTGATCTACCGCTCTTCGTGGTAAATGACTCTTTCGGGAATGATTTGTATGAGATGGGGGAGAGCACGTTCAGAACCACATGATCCAGCTGATTTTCCTTTGACTTTTTGGGGCAAATATTTTAAAAAGGGAGAAACCATGTTGGGGCTTTGATGCGCGAGATTCGGATAGGAATCGTGGGGGTGGGCAATTGTGCGAGCGCCCTGGTACAGGGGATAGAGTACTACGGAGAAAAGAAGGAACAGGAAATTGCATCGGGTTTGATGCACTACGACATCTGCGGATATACAGCGCAACATATAAAGGTCGTCGCGGCCTTTGATATCGACAAAAGAAAGGTTGGCAGGCCTCTTCAGGAGGCCATTTTTTCTCCGCCCAATTGTACGAAGAGGATCGCTCGCACTTTGCGCGACGCCGGCGTGACCGTCGCCATGGGGAACCCCCTCGACGGGATCTCGGACCATATGAGAGACTATCCGGAGAACAGAAGGTTTGTTCTCGCAGACGCTGAGCCAGAGGACGTTACGGGGATCCTGAGAGAGCGGAAAATCGATATCCTTGTCAACTATCTTCCCGTGGGATCAGAGGAGGCAACGAGGTACTACGCCCGTTGTTGTCTCGATGCCGGGGTGAGCCTCGTGAACTGTATCCCCGTGTTCATAGCATCGGACGAGAGATGGGCAGCCATGTTCGCGGAAAAAGGGATTCCTGTGGCAGGCGACGACGTGAAATCGCAGCTCGGGGCGACCATCATCCATCGCACCCTCGCAAAGCTGTTCAACGACAGGGGCGTCGCAATCGACAGAACGTACCAGTTGAACACCGGAGGAAACACGGATTTTCTCAATATGCTCAACAGGGAGAGGCTTGTGTCGAAGAAGATATCGAAGACGGAATCGGTTCAATCCCAGCTGGATGTGCCGCTTGCGCCGGAGAATATCCATGTGGGTCCGTCCGACTATGTTCCTTGGCAGTGCGACAACAAGGTGTGCTTTTTACGCATAGAGGGCAGGATCTTTGGGGATATCCCCATTGACCTTGAGCTGCGCCTGTCGGTCGAGGATTCGCCGAACAGCGCAGGATGCGTCATAGATACGATTAGGTGCTGCAAGGTGGCCAGGGACAGGGGGGTAGGCGGCGTCCTCGAATCGATATCGGGCTACACTATGAAGCATCCCATAAAGCAGTTCTCGGACGAGGCTGCTCGGAGTATGGTCGAAGAGTTCATAAGAGGGGAGAGGCTCAGGTAGGTAGGATCGTTGATAGGCTCCAGAATAGGTCATCGCCTAGATCCGCTCCTCGTGCGGGTCTACCGTCTTCTTTTCGGAAATGCCTCGATCAGCCCCAACATGCTCACCTTCTTCGGTCTGGCCTTTTCGCTTCTCACCTTTTTCTTTACTGCCGTAAGGAGCCAGCTCCTTGCGGCCGGCCTTTGTCTCCTGGTTTCCGCCTTCTTTGACCTCCTCGACGGCGCTGTGGCCCGCGGCACGAATATGGTGACCAGGTTCGGGGGCTTTCTCGACTCTGTTCTCGACCGCTACTCGGATCTCATCGTGATGTTTGGAATTTCCATCTATTTCCTGCGTCGGGCAGATGCTTTCTTTGCAATGGCGGCATTCTTTGCAGCCATCGGTACGGCCATCATACCTTACGCGAGGGCGCGCGCCGAAGCCTCGTCCATCGACTGCAGAAACGGTCTTCTCGAGAGGCCTGAAAGGATCATTCTCCTTTCAATAGGATTGTTCTTCCATGTCCTGAAGCCCGTCATCCTTATCCTTGCCGTACTTTCCCATGTTACGGTCCTTCAGCGGATGCTTCTCGTGAGAAAGGCCAGTCGGCCGTAAGAGATGAAAGAATGCTTCTTTTCAAGGGGGATGGGGCGCCTAGCGGGAAAGGTTGGCAATTTCTTCGAGAAGCACCCCTTTGGCAAGCTCCAATCGGATGCCTGTCTTTCGAACTGACCCTTTGCCGAACAGGGTTGCCCGCTGTGCCCCAAAGGCTATTCCGATGTCGGCTTCCCGCGCTTCTCCGGGACCGTTCGCTTCGCAGCCCATGATCGCCACATTGAGATACGTATCGATATGGCTGGTCTCCTTCTCGAATTCCGCGACGATCCCCCGCAGGTCGACCCGGCACTTGCAGCATGTAGGGCAGGAGACGATGTTAACCCCCCTCTTTCTCAGACCTAAGCCTCTCAATAGATGAAAGGCTGCCGCAACCTCCTGGACTGGGTTTCCGGTCAGGGAAACCCTGATGGTATCCCCCACGCCTTCGTTGAGGAGAATGGCCAAACCGGCCGAAGACCTGATCACGCCGGAAAAAAGGGGCCCCCCTTCAGGGAGATGGAGGCAGAGAGGGTAGTCCGAGGCATCGGAGATGCGACGGTAGGCTTCCACGGTCTCAAGCGTGCCGGACGCCTTGAGGGAGATCCCTATCGCTGCATGGCCCGCGTCCTCAAGGAGCCTTGCGTGGTAAAGGGCACTCTCCACGACAGCAGCAGCGTTCGGGGTCTGGTACTTCTTTTGGATCCGCTTCTCGAGCGAGCCTATGTCTATGGCTATGCAGACCGGAATGCGGCTCTCTCTTGCCGCAGTCGCCACTTCCTTCACTTTTCTCGCATTACCTATCACGCCGGGGTTTATCAAGACGCCGTCGATACCCAGTTCCATGGCCTTCAGCGCGATGGCGTGGTTGAAAAGGACATCCCCTACGATGGGCATCTCCACTTCCTTTTTCAGGAACGGAATGCTCCTACAGATGTCCTCGTGGGCGAGCGCAACAGCCGCCACCTCACAGCCGACCCTTTTGAGGTCGCGCAGCTGGCCGAGGGTCTGTTGGAGATCCTGGGGGTCGGTCTTCACCATGGATTGGACGACGACCGGGTTGCCCCCGCCGATCATAGTGCCGCCGACGCTGATTGTCCTCGTTTTCTTTCTTTTCAAGTCGATTTCCTGCGGACCCGATTCTAGCCTGACTCTACCCTAGTTGCCGGTCTGTTGTCAACCGGCAAAGGACTATCGGAAGCCCTCCCAAGTTATTGAGACAGGATTGGTGAAAGTTTCCGGCTCCCGCGAAGAATGGAGAGGAGGCCTAAGGGAAGGGAAAAGCACATGAGCGGACAGCCGCTCCAAGAGCTACTGACGGCCAGGCTATGGTCACGCCACCGAGGTAACGCAGTTTCTCCCCCCATTCTTTGCATTGTAAAGCGCACGGTCTGCCCTGAGCAGGAGGTCATTCGGCGATTCACCCTGGCTGTGGCACGCGGCCCCAATGGAGACGGTGAGCACTCCGAGGTCTTTGCCATCCGCGACCGCCCGTAAAGACTTCTTTGAAAAATACTTCCTGATGTTCTCTGCTACCGAGAGGGCACCGCTCAAGAGCGTTTCAGGAAGTATCACCGCAAACTCCTCTCCGCCGAAACGGCAGACGATGTCTTTTCCCTTCACGTTCTTCCTGATCATTTTTGCCACGAGTCTCAAGACGTTGTCTCCGGTCAAATGGCCGTGCCGATCGTTAAAATCCTTGAAATGATCTATGTCCACGAGAAGTATGGACAAGCTGCCGGGTGCCTCGCGAATCATCGAGGTGAGCGTCTCATTAAAGTACCTTCGGTTGGGGATGCCGGTGAGGAAATCGATCGACGACTCCTTTTTCACCTGGACGAACTTCTTCTTGAGGACATCGAAGGACTCCGAGGTCTCGTCGAGCTGGACACGCAATGCCCTGCCGCATTCCCCCAAGGTCTTCGTTGCATTGATTATCTCTTCTGCGGCATTTCTGATATCGGCAACGGAAGGATTGTCGGAGAGCTTATCTATGGTGGAGGAAACGAGGGACTCGTATTCGGAGGCCTGTTCCGAGAGAACCGTTAGTTCGCCAGCCACGGTGACAAAGATTCGCTTAAGACTGCTCCTGATCTCCTCTAGGAGATCCTCGTCCCCTTCGTTCCGGCAGAACGTCCGGTAAAGCTCCTCGTTCTTTTCAGACGAGAAGGGAGCGCCTTCCCTCACGAGAAGGTCGATCGCCTTGCTCAAAGAAACATCCCAACCGGATACATACCGGTACCAGACCATGTAGTTCTCAGGCGTTACCGGCACGCTCAGCTTTGTCATGAGGGGGAGTGCGAGCCTGAGATAACGATAAGGTTCATCCAATAGTTCTTCCACGTATCCTCCATGCCGAATAGGGTGAGAAAACCACATTATTCAAGGATCGAACATCTGAGATTAGAGAAAGGCACAAGGACATGAACCCCTTCCTTAGCTCTTTTTTAGCCTCAAAGTTGTACAAGCCTGATGTCTTAAGTATGTTTTCGGCAAAGAAAGAGGCGCCTTAAGACGGGAAGTTCCAGCTCCCGTTCGTGTCGATCACGATGTCGCCTAGATTATCATCAGTGAGTAGCCAGGCGGATCATCTTTTGTTGAAAAGCCTCAAGGGACTGAGTATAGTTAGGAGTATCGATACACAATGGGAAGGAAATATGCGAAGAAGGGCACTTCTTGTGGTTCTGGCGCTCATCGCAACTGGTTTTGCGGGAACGGCTACCCGCTCGGTAGCGGCCCTTACTCCCGACAGCGTCCAGAAGATCTCTATCGACGGGTTGAAAGCACTGCTCGGAAAGCCAGACGTGGTCATCCTCGATGTGAGGACAGCCCATGACTGGGACGACAGCAAGACGAAGATCAAGGGCGCGATACGTGCGGATTACCACGACCCCGCTTCGTGGGTCGACAAATACCCGAAGGACAAGACTATCATCCTCTACTGTAAGTGACTGAACGAAGGGACCAGTGTCAGTTCGGCACTGCTCCTTATGGCGAAAGGATACACGAAGGTGCTTGTTCTAAAAGGCGGATGGAGGGCGTAAGAGGCAGCGAAGTACCCTGTAGAGCCCAAGTAGCTGATTTCCAGATTCGATGTCCAAGGGGCGAGGTTTTTCATCGGGTGATCGCCATGATTCCGGAAATCTCGAAGATTCTTTACGCAACCGACTTGAGCCAGAACTCCCTCTACGCCTTTGGCTATGCCGTTCAGATTGCCAGGCAGTGCGGAGCCAAGATTACGGTTCTCCACGTGGCAGAGCCAGTTCCCGGCACTTTGGGCCGCTGGGTGAAGGAGAAGATGGAACAGGAGGAGCTTGCCCTCTCCGTTGAGACAATCCGGAGGCACCTGGAACGGTTTTGTGAAGTCATGGATAGAAACAGGACCTGTATGGAGCTTGTGGTGAATGTCTTGGTGCGCGTGGGCCAGCCTGCTGAAGAGATCCTAAACGTCGCCAAGGAAGAGGGCTCAGACATCCTCATCCTCGGTACTCACGGAAAAGGATTCCTGAAAAACGCGATCCTGGGCAGTGTCTCGCGCAAAGTCCTGGACCGCTCTTCACGGCCGGTGGTCGTCATCCCCCTGCCTGACGACAAGGTCAAATGGGAGGAAATCTGGCAGAGGTAGGCTCCACGCCGGACCAAGCCTGCTTTCGGCGGACTCCACCTACGGGGTCTTTCTGAAGGTGAGGGGTCCTACGGCAGGCAGGGTCATCCGAACGGTGTCCTTCTCCATTTTTCCCACGATGACCCCCCCTTCCTTGGTATTCACCCGCAGCTCCCCGTGCTTGACGTACCATACCACGGGAATCTCGGAGAACACCTCCTTGGAGCCCGTTCGCCACACACCCTCTCCATTCGCCTTAAGTTCGAGGATGATCTCCTGCTTTACCGCATCCCCCTCGGCCTTGTAGACCCCGGCGTATCTATCCTTGGACTCGCACGAGAGGAGGAGGAGAAGCACGCAGAGACCAGCTGACCATCGGCAATATCCTCGTCGTTTCATCATGGGCATGCCTCTAAGGAGCGCCAACCCTTCCCTTTGCACCGGCCAGATATCCGCCCCTGCCGAAAACGAACAGCCTGTCGCAAAAATAGACCTGTATGGTGAAGAGGAGCAGATACAGGTCTTCGCTCACCTTCTTCCACCCTATGGGCTCGCCTACCTGGTCGTAGCATCCGCAGGTGATCGTTGCCCCCCAGTACATGTTGGTGAGGACCATCACGGTGAACATGATGAGCATGAGGCCGATGAGGGTCGCCGCCGCCTTGGTTCTCAGGCCGATGATGAGGAACAACCCGCTTACGAACTCGATCCAGGGGAGAAGGAGGGCCCCTATGTTGAGAAACCAGTAAGGGATGAGCTGATAGGCCGCGGTCGCTTCCGCGAACTGCGCGGGGTGAGGTATCTTACTCACGCTCGCGTAGAGGAAGAAATAGCCCACATAGACCCTCAAGGCTAGCGCCAAATATGGGCTCGTCACGATCCGCTTGACGAGTTTCCAGATCATTGGTCGCCCCCCTCCACCGGATAGCCTTCCTTCTCCCACTGAGCCATCCCTCCCGCCAGTACCTTTACGTTCTTCTGACCCCGAGAAAGGAGCCTGGAGGCCAGTTCCCAGTCGTAAAGCTTGCTGAAAGTTCCTCCGTAAACGATTATGTTCTTTCCCTTCTCTTCCCCCGTGAAAACCGTGGAATACACAATGTCAAAAAGGGCAAGGGGCATGCTCATTGCTCCCTGGATATGCTTCTTCTCGTAAAAGGCTTCCGGTCCAGCGTCGACGAGGAGGGCACCTTTTTTCACCTCGTCCATGGCCTGGGCCGCGCTTATCTGAGAGATGGCTTTTCTGTCGGGAAGGTTGGGGAGAACGGGTAGCCCGTTCGGATTGGATCTGTTGAAGACGAATGCAAGAATCAGACTCACCCCGATGAGGAGGACAAAATCGAACCAGGACATTCTGGGCGCCCGGTACTGCAGTTGTACCTCCTTCTCGATGATCTTCTCGTCCCTCAGAAGCCATCCCGACATCTGCTTCACGAAGGCGAGGGTGATGTCCGGGAAGTCCTCCAGTATGCGCTCGAACTGCTCCTTGGAGAGGACCATAAGGCGGGTTTCCTCGATCGCCTCCACATTGGCCGATCTCATCTCCCCCGTGAGGAGGGCCATCTCTCCAAAGCTCTCCCCTGCTCCAAGCACGGATAGATCCGTCTCCAAGCCGCCGGCGTCCTTCCTGAACACTCTCACTTTCCCCGACTGGATGACGTAGAATCTGTCCCCAGGACCCCCCTGCCTGAAGATGATCGTACCCGGAGCCGCTACCTGATGCTCCATGGCCTGGGTGATCTCATCCCGTTTCTCTTCAGGTAGTTGGCCGAAAACCGAGCTTCCGGGAGATTCTCTCTTTATGTCTTTTCCCATGGCAGCCTTATTCGCCCTTCTCCGAAGGTATTAGCGATCTCTGTTTCCTGTCAATAGTCCGGCCAAATCATGCTTGTAGACGCTATCCCGTCCCCCATGTGGCAACCTACCCAATCGGCGGAAGGCTTACCCGACGAGGATGGAGCCTTGCTCAGCCGGGCAAATATTCTTTCTCCCCGCCTTCGCCAGTTCATCGCGTATCTCCTCCTCAAACATGGACTTCATGTGGGCCACATAGAAAGGCACGTGGTGAAGGCGAAAAGTGTCGATCCGGTCGAAGAGGACGGACGGCGTCATATGGCCGGCCCTCTGCGCAAGACTCGAAAGCCGGTCAGGAAAGGCCACATGGGCGACGATGAATTTCAGATTGTTCTCCTTCCTTGCCATTTCCCATAGCTCCCCGGTCACGCCCGTGTCTGAGGTGAGTATGACCGTTTCTTCGCCCTCCTTAATGATGAATCCGGTGGTAGGTATCCTGTGGTTCACGGGAACGGCTTTCACTCTCAGTTCATGGGCAGCGGTATATACAAGGGCCTCCATAGCCTGCGTGCGCACTATCGGATGCTCTTTGTCCTCTAGGCAAGTGAAATTGGGCCATAGGGCGTTGTTGAAGACATGGAGAGAAAGGGCCTCGATCACCCGGCCGTCGCCCAGGACAGCTATTGACCGGTCCCCCTCCATGGATAGTTCCTCCGAGAGGAAACAGAGACCCTTCACATGATCGAGATGGATGTGGCTAAGGAAGACGTGAGAAATCTGTCTGGACCGTGCCGGAGCGAGGACGTCAGTCACCGTCCCTGCATCGAAGAGGACTCTATCGTCCACGAGATAGGCGGTAGTTCGGCGGCCGCCCGTCACATCACCGCTGCATCCGAGTATCTCCAGTTTCATGTCTCCATCCTCTACCTGGGAATCGCCACGGAGAAAGTCGTCCCCGAAGCCAAGCATTGCCACCTGTCGTGAGTGCACCTCGATATTCTGCCAGGGCATTCATCGGTATCTTCAGGAATGAAGGCGCACCTCGTGCTTTCGAAGTCGATAGAAAAACCGTACCGTTCAGAAAAGACCTTTGCTCTGAGGAGGTCGGCCCCGGAACCGCCCGCATTGAAAGCGTAGGGAGTCTTCGTCGAATAATGGTCGGTGTCCTGCGTGTGGAAGAACCCCGTGAATATGAGCTTCTGGTTCTCCGGCGTGATGCCCGTGCCGCGGTCACGGATTTCGATTACCAGGCGGGTGTGCTCGAGCCGGGCCCTCACCTCTACCTTTCCCTCGTCAGGGGTATTCTCGACCGCGTTTCGCAGGACCCCTTCGAGTACCTTTTTCAGGGCGTCACGGTCGCCGGTGATCTCTCCCGCATCCGTCACATCCTCCGCAATCTCCACCTTCCGTTCTCCCATGGCCATTCGGCAGGCTTCGCAAGTATCATGGAGAAGCTCAGGGGCAGAGATCCTTTCCGTTGATTCCCGATCGGTCCTGTAGATCGAGCCGATGTAATCGGAAACGAGAGCGAGTGCGCCTTCGAATGCGCCGGTACCCGTCCCTTTTCGGCTCTCGACCAAATGAAAGGCATCTTCCACCAGCCTGGAGATCATCGCTCGATATTCTGCCGTCTTTTCGTTCATTATTCCGTCGATTTCCTCCTGGAGAAGCAAGAGGCGGCGGACATTCCTCTCAGCCATGGCGATATTCCCTTCAAGGCCGCTGAGACCGATATTCGCGAGCTTTGCCGAGGCAGCGCCTATGGCTGCCGATATGAGGGCGAGGGGCGTCTTCAACTCGTGAGAAAGGTGGCTTATCGCCCTGTCCTTCGCCTTGTTCATTGCCTTCAGGTCCTCGTACAGCCGCGAGTTCTCGAGGGCTACTGTTGCATAGTTCGAGAGGAAGGTGAGGGTCTCGACGTCATCATCCGTAAAAGCTCCTTGGCGTTTGTTGAGCGCCTGCAGGGTGCCGATGCACGCCTTCTGCCTCGTCACGAGGGGGACGCAGAGGATGTTCCTCGTATGGAAGCCCGTTTTCGCGTCGACGGTTGCGCTGAAACGAGGGTCGCCGGAGGCGTCGTTCACCACGGTGTGCGTCATGTGCTGGAAAACCCATCCCGCTATGCCCAGACTTGAGGGGATCCTAATCTCGCTTCCCTTCAGATCGCTCGAAACAAGGGACCTGAGCTCCTGCGTTTTCACGTCTATGAGGAATATGGAGCTTGCCTCCGTGTCCATGATGCTGTTTGCGTGCTCGATGACGAGGGGAAAGAGGACATCGAAGTTCATCTCGGACGTGATGAGCTGGCCGACCTCCAGGAGCCTTCCGTACCGTTCGAGCTTGCGCTGCTGGATGTACTCCTCTGCCTCGCCCCTATGCGACATGTCCTTCTTTCCCACGATTCTCCCCGGTCAAATCAATGGTGATACTTCGATCAATTTTAGCATGGTATCGGATCTTTGCAGCATTATAACTTTGAATGGCACGAGGGAACTTGACATATGACAGAAATCAGACTCTTCATGTCGCTATCGTGCGGGGCTGGCTTCTCTTCAACGAAGCCCTGGAGTTATTTCCCTTTGTCCGTCGTAAAGAAGACACATTGCCGAAAGTCAGAGAGGGCAGTATAATCGAAAGAAAGGGCGATAGGCTTTGCGCCTCTTTCAGCTAACAGGGGCCGAACGGGGAGCCCCCGATCGGGCTTTCGTTCTTAATAATTAACCAGGGGATAGGGTCGCTCCCGAACTGGCCGGGAATCAGATCGGGAAAATGGACGAAAAGACAGTGGATATAATCGGAATCCTGAAGGCTAGTAGAGCCGCGAGAGTAAAGGGAGAGCTAACCCCCGAAAAAATGGAGGTTGCGCAGTCTGTTTCTGTCATTCATATCAACATTCTCACAATTGGCCTTGCGGCTGTGAGAATTTTCGGGAAACACGTTCCCGAAAACATTGAACTACAATTGAAATCCACCCTTGTGGACCTGAATTCAAGGATGACAAACTATTTTGACGGAATGGTGGATGCCTCCACCATGAGGGTGGCCATAGAGGAAGCGGAGGCCAAGGCAAGGGAGATCGGAAAGCTGCTCAAGGCCATGAGAACGTAAAGAAAGGGTATAAACTTTGTACTTCCCTTAGCCTGAACAAGGCCTTGCAATGCTGTCTCCTGTCGGCCTTCGCTTACTGCTCGTTCCATATTCCGTTGATTTTGCGGGGGATTTTGTGTGCGCCCAGCAGGATTCGAACCTGCAACCTTTGGATTCGTAGTCCGAAACGGGCGAAAAGAGGGGGGCCTCAAAAGCTCCCCTCTTTCCTCAGAATCCGTTGATACTCAAAAGTTTTCTGGTTTCGGGCGTGTCATGTGGAGTCACGGGAAATCACCCCGATTTTTCCTGGGATGGTTACAAAATGGTTACAGTGGTGACAGCTATCTTCAGCGGCTGGTAGGCTTCAAGCGTTCCCCGTTTCGCCTGGCTACCAGCGTCAACGCCGCGCCCCTGCCTCGCCGTTCATCATGCCTTCATGTTACTCGCCAATGAGAAGGGCCTGCAAGTCG
>Ga0187770_10000269_pt1 | contig 26013 bp, 31 predicted proteins | sample 0116_SJ02_MP02_2_FD_133154 | JGI IMG/M metagenome (GOLD analysis project Ga0187770, IMG submission 133154) | Tropical peat soil microbial communities from peatlands in Department of Meta, Colombia - 0116_SJ02_MP02_20_MG | ecosystem: Environmental > Terrestrial > Soil > Wetlands > Peat | place...
CGTCATAGCCGCCAGCAAGATGAAGGCCCCACCCATGCCTCCAGGAGGAGGCGGAGGTATGGGAGGAATGGGCGGCATGCCGCCAATGTAGTAGTTCAGACCAGTTCGACGCTTGGGTAGGACCTGGACGCTCTCGCCGCCCTATCGTAGATCATGCTGGCTACCGCCACGTCCTCCAGAGCTACGCCCCCCGACTTGAACAGGGTCCTGCCTTCGGGCTTCCTTTTCCCGGCGATGATGGCCCCTAGCTCAACGGCAGACTCCCAGGCGAAGGCCCCGTCCCTGGCGGCCTGGATCAGGTCTCCGTATTCGATCTTCGCCTGAGCCACGTCGTCAACCGCTATGGTGCTGAAGGAACCGACGCCCGCCGGGGTGACCTCGGCGTGGTCTGAGACGTTCCCCCCCGCGATGTTGAGGTGGATGACCCCCTTCAGCATCTCATCGGTTAGGAAGGGTCGCTTCGAAGATGTTATCGCATTTGCTACCTCGGCACCACTAAGGGCCGCGGTGGGGGAGTCGAAGACGTCAGAATTGAATCCGTAGGTCTTCAGCTTCTGGGCGAAGGCCACCCTGTGTTCGGGTGAGGGGCTCCAGACCCTAACCTCCTTTAGAGACAGGACCTCCCTCATGGCGAGAACCTGTGTAAGCGCCTGTTTGCCCGAGCCGAAAACCGCCAGGGTCCCCGTCCCCTTACGATACAGGTACTTAGTGGCGACGGCAGAGGCGGCGCCTGTCCTGTACCTTCCCAGTATGTCTGCGCCCATAACGGCCAAGAGTCTCGAGTCGGTCGTATCGAAGAGGAGGAGCGCGAACCTCGTCCCTGCGCGGGAGGACAAGTACGCCTTCAGCCCTCCTCTCTTCAGATAGGAGAGGTTAGCGTGCATCACACTGAGGACCGAGGCCACCCCCCGTGAACGTGTGCGCATGAAATTGGAAGCCTCCCCCATTCCCTGGCGCCGGAACGCCTCCTCTAGGGAGGAGATGACCTCCTTCATGTTAATGAGACCCTCGACTTCGCTTTCAGAGAGGATTAGCGTCAAGTCGCCTATGCTTCTTCTTCCTTTTTCTCTTCTGCCTCGGGTTTGCCCCAGCGACCCACCTTAGGGAGCTTCTTGCTCCTGAAGAGAGCCATACCCTGCTGGTAGCGCTGGAGCTCCACCTCGAGGAACCGTATGTCGGACATCAGGGCCCGGGACTCCTTTTCCTTCCCCTTCTTGCCAGTGATCTCTGCCAGCTTCGTTTTCCTGTCGCTGACCATCTTCGAAAGGAGCTGCTCGTACTCAGTCGTCATCGAGAATTGCGACTCTGGGTCTTTCGAAACTATAAAGGCCTTACCCAGAAGCGGGGGGCATGCGCCCTCAGCTCCTGTTCGGAGGTCTACTGATTGCAGCAATGGGGGCGGGGTTCTACTTCCTGCAGCTCCCCTTCGTCTATTTTTGGAGCCTCCCCTTCGGGGTCGCCGGGGTTATTATGATCATAATTGGTGTCTTCGTAGCCGAGAGCGCAGGGCCGGTACAGCCCCCGGAGGGGCACAGGTTCTGCCCCTTCTGCTCGACCCCAGTGCGAATCGGGGTCGAAAGGTGCCCGCACTGCGACGGTCTTCAGAGAGAGGTGTAGCGGTCTCGGAAATCGAAGGCATCGTGTTTTCCGGAAAGGCGAAGGCGGTTGTCACTTTCCGAGGGCACCCGATGGTGAGGTCGACGCACCCCACCACCATAGAGGTGACCACCGAAGACCATCTCACCCCCAGAGGAGACTGCATAGTGGGCGTAGGTGCATCGTCGGGGTGCGCCCAACTGGGTCTAGAACTCAAGGAAGGCCTGAGAAGGGAGGGGTCCAGAGTGACAATCACCTTGTTCGTCGGCCCATACAACTTCGAAGTCAAGGCGGAAGGGGATCCGAGGCTGGAGCTCTCCCATCCCCGGGACATCGTGATCCGGAGGAGCAACTATGCTAGTGACAGGACCGTCGCCGTGCGCGCGAATGCTGCCGCAAGGGACATCCCGAGAGAGATTGTCCGCCAGCTCAGGGAACCGAAAACGGTGGGCAGGCTGGAAATAGAGGTGGCGTAGCGTGAGGGAGTACAGAGCCGTCGCATACACCATGCAGGCACTGGTCAAGTATCACGGGCTGAAAGACTGGAAGCTCAGGCTCCCATACCACGACAGTATTTCGGTGAACACCACCTCGATGAAGACCGAAGCGACAATCACGGACGGCAGGAAGGGAGGGGTTTTCACCAGAGGGAAGACGAACGAGTCGGCCAACGAAAGGCTCAGGGCAATCGTATCGAGGTTCAACCCCTCAGGAGATGTGAATGATTTCAGGATCGACAGCCGAAACCTCCCTCAGTCAAATGCGAAGGGGATAGGATACTCATCCTCGGCAGGCGCAGCGCTTACACTTCTTTGTCACAGGCTCCTCGTCGGGGGAGAACCGGATCTAGGAAGACTGTCCAGGACAGCCCGACTCTTCGCCGCTTCAGCATCGAGGTCCATCGTGGGAGGTTTCTCGAGGCTATACGCGGGAAAGGGTGACGAGGACACCTACTCGGAACGGTTCGCGGACGCGAGAGACTTCGACCTTCGGATGGTGATTGTCCCTCTTCCCTCACCGGTAAGGACAGAGGACGCTCACAAGGAGGTGCTCAGCTCCCCCTTCTTCAAGGCCAGGATTCGGACGGCCCAGAGGAGGTGCGACGAGATGGAAAGAGCGATACTCGCCGGCGACCTGGACTTGGTCGGAAGGCTTGCGGAGAAGGACACCCTCGAGCTGCACAGCCTCACCATGACAGGTGAAAGTGGGCTGATAATAATGTCAGAGGACTCCCTCCGGATAATCCGCAAGGTGAAGGAATTGCGCGAGGGGGGACTCAAGGCGTACTACTCTATGCAGACCGGACCGTCTGTGTTCATCAACACATCAGGGGAGGACGAACATGCAGTGCGAGGGGCGATGACGAAGCTGGGGTACAGGGCATACCTTTCGTCGGTCGGGGGAGAAGCAAGGATTCTTTGACCGCTCGAGTGAAGGACGTTCGGACCTACATAGACGAGCTTCAGAGGACAAAAGAAGACAGGCCCGAGCAGGTGAAGGAAGGACTCGAGATTTACATCGACCTATGGGAGAAGGCAATAGAGCGAGGCATCATAGAGGAGAGCGATGGGGTCGACGCAGCGCTGGCGAAAATAGAGAAGATAGGCGGACTGTACGTTGCCGCTGGTGAATCAGGCGGCCGTGGCTAGCGGAGAGCTTCGCCGCCATCGATGACGACTACCTGGCCGGTGATGAAGCTGGATTCGTCGCTCGCAAGGAAAAGCGCGAGTTCGGCCGCCTCTCGGGGCCTACCGAAGCGGCCCATGGGAATCGCCTTCCTGTAGGAGTCCTTCAGGTCCTTGCCGAGCCAGTCCACCCAAGTAGTCTCGAAGGAGCCGAACGCCATACAGTTGACCCGAGTCTTTGGAGCCAACATCTTGGACATCATCCGAGTCATGGAAACGACAGCTCCCTTCGCGGACGCATACACGAGCCCTTCTGTATCGCCGACGAGGGCTGGAGTCGAGGCCACGTTGACAATCGATGAGCCGGATTTCATGATTCTGGCTGCGCCCTGAGTGCAGAGGAAAGTCCCGTAAGTGTCCACGGCGAAGACCCGCTTCCACATTTCAAGGGTGACCTCCTCCAGCTTAAGGTTCCAGAGGGCGCTGTCGGACAGGCCCGCGGTGTTGACGAGTACGTCAAGCCCCCCCAGCCGCTCTTCGATCTCCCCAAACATTTCTGCGACGCTGGCGGGGTCGGACACATCTGCGTGAAGTACGATCGCCTTACCTCCTGCTTGCCTGATGGAATTGTAAACGGACTCGCCGTGCTTCTTCCGGGCCCTGTGGTTGACCACCACCGTCGCCCCCTCCCGAGCGAAGAGCCTTGCGATTTCTCCTCCTATGCCCTGGGAGGAGCCCGTGACGAGCGCTTTCTTACCCTTCAGCCTCAAACAGGGAAGCTGCGACTAACCCTCATCTTAAGGGTTCGAAACTACGGTCTGGGGGCTCTTTCCCTCGCCGTGGACCCTGCGGAGTACTGCTTCAGGAATCTGATGTTGAAGAGGGACGCCTTTGCAGAATTCCTTACCATCTCGTCCTTATCCGCAAGGACCCTGGCGAGGACTTCCTCCGATTCTGCGCTCCCGACCGATCCCAGGGCAGCTGCTGACTCGTGCCGGACTATGGGGTCCTTGTCACCGATGACAGCTTCGGCAAGGGCGAGGTTCCCCTCGGCGAGCCCGATCTGACCCAGGGAGAAAGCGGCCTCGTGCCGGACGAGCGGGTCAGGGTCGTGGAGAAGGACGTCCGAAAGTACCGGGACCGACTTCTCGCCCCCCACCTCCGCGAGTATGCAGACGGCGTGGACTCTGAGAACAAGGCTGGGCTCATTCTGGAGGACCTTTACAAAATATGACTCGTCTTTGCGTCCGAAGGCTTCCTCCATCCCCTTCATGATCTTCATAGCGTGCCCTTCGTCATCGACCACCGCACTGGTGTACATGTGAGTTCGAGCTGGATGGGCTCGGGCTATAAACAGAATGGAACGCACGACCACCGAAGATGCTTCGTCTCTATGGCGGAGGGTAGTACTCTTCCTTTCCGTCCAGCATTTCGCGATAGTAACTCCCCGATGTCCTTCTCGTGAAGTAATAGTCGTACAGCGACCTGTTACGGGAGTCAGGCATCATGATGTATTCGTGGGCGTGCTGGGCCGCGTCTCTCCCGGACCCCATGGCCTTCACGACGAGACTCTCCCCTGTCACAACGTCGCCTGCGGCGAAGACTCCCGGAGCAGAACTCATGGAGCGTTCGTCGATTGAAATGGCACCCTTCCAGCCGAGCTTCAGGCCCGCAAGCTTCTGTAGGTACGAGTTGGGACCCCTGCCGATTGCGATTATGACCGAGTCACATTCGATGTCGACGGTCTCCCCGGTCGGCACTGGACTCCTTCTTCCGCTGGAGTCCATTTCTCCCAGTTTCATGACGGTCATCACGGTCTTCGTCACGTGACCGTTGGCCCCGACATACTCCTTCGGGGCCATAAGTAACTTCAGCTTCAGCCTTTCCTCCTTCCCTTCTTCTATGAGTATCTCGTCAACGGGCATTTCGACCTCCGTCCTGCGGTAAACGATCGTGACGTCCCCTCCCGTCAGCCTCAGGGCGGTCCTGGCGCAGTCGAGCGCGCTGTCTCCGCCCCCGATGACTAGGACCTTCTTTCCGAGGTTGTAGGTGGGGTGATCCAGATAGGCGTCGACCCCATTGACAAAGACGTCCTCGAGGAACCTGTAGCCGTCGTAGACCCCCTCGAGCTCGGAACCGGGGGTGTCGAACTTGGACACATCCTTTGCTCCTGTTGCAACGATCACGGCATCGTTGTCGGACCTCAGCTCATCTAGTGTGATGCCCTCCCCGACCTTGACGCCGGTCCTCACCTTTGCGCCCATGCCGACGATCCGTGCCGCCTCGTACTGCAGCACGTCCTTGGGGAGGTGATAGTCTGGGATACCATACCATGCCGTTCCGCCGAGGACTTGGAGTTCCTCGTAAATTGTGACCTCGTGGCCGTAGCGTAGGAGCAGCTCAGCCGCTGCGAGCCCTGCGGGCCCTCCCCCAACGATGGCCACCTTCTTCCCCGTCGGCTTCATCGTAAGCGGATCGGGCTGGCGAGAAGTGGTCCTCTCCCAGTCGGCGACGAACCTCTGAATCATGCCGGACGCGACGGGCTGGCCTTGGGTCCCGATGACGCAAGCGGCCTCGCAAAGGCTGTCCAGCTGAGGGCAGCACCTTGCCGTGGTCCCTAGTAGGGCATTCGTCTCTCTAATCCTGTGATATGCCGCGGCAAAATCCCCTCGGGCTACAGCCTCGCACATCCCCCTGATGTCTGTCTGGACGGGGCAGACATCGATGCAGAGCGGATTGCCGCATGTCACGCACCTGCTGGCCTCTGCCATGGCTTCTTCCATTGTATAGGGGAGCTGGACTTCTTCGAAATTCCCCTCCCTCAACGAAGGGTCCAACTTCGGGAACGGGAACTTCGACGTTCGCTCGGTCTTTAGGGACATATTCGGCGATTTTTACGCTAATTCTCAACGCTATTAAGCAAATGAGACGATTCTCAGTTTTGGAAAGTGAGTTTTGGACAATTAGGCGACTAGATGGGAGGCCGACTTCGAGGCTTTCAGCGCTTCACCGAATCTCCCCTTCACATCCGGGTCTGGGTCCCTACTCGGTCGACCTGTTCGGATGATACTCTCGGATGTGTTCCCTCTTGGCGAACTCGAGATCGGAGTCGTTTTCCGAACGGATCTCTGTGTCGCAGTCAGGGCATCTCCAGTATGAACCTGGTGACCGGGCAGAGGTTCCGGCGCCTTCCACCGAGGATCCCCTGAAGGTGTCCGGCCCCCTCGCCCCGCCGGTCCCCGGCCCGATCCCCTGTATCCGCGTGTCCGGGTCTTCTGTCAATCTGTCCCTGAGCGCGTAAACTACTCCGCAATTCTCACAGTAGCCGAGGCCGCTTTGGTCGTCCAAAGGCCTCACGTTTCCTCCGCAGACCGCGCATGCCTTGACGGACAAACGAGTGGACGAAGTGGGACACTAATTTAAGCTAGGTCTAGCAGGAAAAGAGTGTCGGAGGTCGGGGATGCGATTCACGTTCTACCGGGTAGAACTCTCTTAATCGAGGCGACAGGACCTCCTCGTAGTATCGAGTCTCGATCTGCTCACTTCCGCTTATCGCGTATCGATCGTTCTACATGTTGATCTTCACGATGAACGACTGTTTCACGGGCAAAATCCAAGTCGTCAAGTTCAGGGATTAGTTTCACCAACCTCCCATATCTTAGCCAAACAATTCGGTCCACTCTTGAAGTGCCACGAATCTCCCCGCTCGGTTCAGAATTGACCATCACCGAAGAATTCGCCGAGATGCTGGGTGTCCTGCTTGGGGATGGGTGTGTTTGCAGGTACACGTATCGGGGAAGATACTACTACGTTGTGGCATTTACAGGTAGTTCTTCAGAATTCTGGTATTACGAGCAAATAGTCCGACCAACTTTCGTGAAAGGATTTGGCGTAAGTGGAAGCCTTCGCCCGAGAAAGGACGGGACAACAAGATTTCGTGTCTATGGAGAGCAAGTCGCAAGAGCTCTTCTGGCATTAGGAGCTCCCCTTGGGAGGAAACACGATGCATGCATTCCTCCCGCAGTCTTCGAAAGTGGTCATGTGATAGCATTCATTAGGGGTTTGTACCAAGCTGAGGGGTCAGTCTACCGCCGCTACTCAAAGGTGTATAACCGAATGAGAAAAGTATACGACAACATCCTCCTCGCCCAGATCAGAATGAAACTCCCAACTCTGATGCACCAGCTGAGCGAAGAGCTCCTAAAGCTTGGAATAGTAACCAACAGGCTCAGCTCGAAAGATGGCGTGTACACACTGCGGATTACTGATCAAGGAATGATTCGCAAGTTCTTCGACGTGATCAGACCTAGATTCAAGACATCTCCGAAGTAAGTCTTTAATCTACCACAATAATGCGGCCGTCCCGTGGGCCTGTGGCTCAGAGCAGCAATTGCGAGAAGCCAGGTTAGAGAGTACATCCTATAACGGCTGGCTCTTAAGCAGCTACCAGAGAGACCAGCATGCCGTGGGTTCGAATCCCACCAGGCCCGCGTCTCTCCTTCGTTACCTTCAGTTGAAATAATAGAACATGAAGCACCAAAACTGTTGGGCCGCCTCAGCTTCGTCGGATTGGGCCTGGGTGCAAAGGGAATTACACTTGAAGGCGTCGAAGAGATGATTGCGGCGGATGTCATCTATCTCGAGTACTACACCACTCCCCACGAGCCTCAACTCCTCAGGCAGGTTCAGGTGGCGACGGGGAAGAGCTTCACCATTATCGACAGGCAGTTCGTCGAGGACGGAAGCAAGATCCTCTCTGATGCCGAGGCAGAGAAGGTGGTGCTCGCCGTATTGGGAGACCCCATGATAGCCACGACGCACAATGAGCTACGGGTCAGGGCAATAAGACGGGGAATCGAGACGAGGGTTGTTCATTCCACCACGATTGCCTCGGCCGCGGCGAGCGCGTCGGGGCTCCATTCCTACAAGTTCTCGCGGACCGTAACCGTAACCCGCGAAGCAGTCAGCAAGCTGACCCAGGCATATCACATCCTACATCAGAACCTGCTTCAGGGTGCTCACACCCTCCTCCTGCTCGAATATGATGTCCAGAGCGGATTGGGAGTGACCCCCGCCGATGCGATTGCTGGACTCCTCCTCGCCGAAGCAAACTTCAAGCGAGGGGTGGTGCGGGAGGACACCTTCGCCATTATGCTGTCGAGGCTAGGAAGGGAGGACTCCTCGCTCACCGCCGGGACTTTCGCAGAACTGTCAAAGAGGGATTCCGGGACGCCCCCTCACTGCATCATAATCCCCGGGAAGCTTCACTTCACCGAAGCTGAGGCAATCTCCGCTATCTTCTCCATCGAACCGGGAAGAGTCAAGAGCAACTCGGAGGAGGTCCGAAGGACCGCTCAGACACTCGTACCGAAGTATGTCGCCAAGACGCGACGGGCGCTCGACTCGATCAGAATAACGCTCGGTCCCCAGTATGAGCACGTCCTCGAGAACGCGGAGCTCTATGTGAAGGATGCAGAGAGTTTCCTCGCGAATGGGGAGGACGAAATGGCGATGCTGAGCGTTGGCTATGCCGAAGGACTTTTGGACTCGCTTTCATTCGCGGGCGTCGTCAAAATCGACTGGTAGCCTATGGACAAAAAGCGCACCCTGGCCGCTATCTACTCTCTGGGGATCAAAGGGGAGACGGCGGATGCCAGAAGCCTGGGGAGGAGGCTCGGACTGAGAGTCGAGGAAGCGACAAGGGAGATCGACGCCCTGAAGAAAGAAGAGATGGTCAAGCTTCTCGGGAAGTCCGCCAGACTTACCCCGAAGGGGAGGAGGTCAATCAGGGTTGTGTTCATAGGGGGTGGGTTCGAGCTTATACACTACGGGCACGTTTACACAATATCCAGGGCAAGGAGCCTTGGGGACGTCCTGGTGGTGTCCGTGGCTAGGGACAGCACGATTCGTAAGAGGAAGAAGAGAGAGCCCCTCATCAATGAGGGGGACAGGGTGAGGCTCCTCTCCTCGTTGAGGGACGTGGACGCAGCCATACTGGGGGTCGAAGGGGATATCTACGTCACTTTGCAGAAAGTGAAACCCGACATCGTGGCGCTCGGATATGACCAGTACCACCTGGAAGGTGAGGTCGAGAGAGAGGCCCTCAAGCGGGGGATGAAGCTAAAGGTCGTGAGGCTCGACTCTCCCTACCCGCACATCAAGACGACCAAGATACTCAGGGAGCTCTAGGAACCCGCTCTACTCTTCAGCTTTTTCTCGAGACGGGCCATGGAGGTGCTCACGGACTCTCTTCCCATCTCCTCGGCGAGCAGACCACGAGTGTCTTCTACGAGCATCCGGGCAACGTCGATCTTGCGCCTAGCGCCGTTCGCCACGTGGTCGTAGACTGCCAAAGGAGAGCAGATAGAGTAGAGCTCTTCCATCACTCCAAAGTACCTTCTGGCTTGACCGAGTTCTCTCTGGAGAATGGAATCGAGCACGAGTCTCTTGAGCTCCCCTACGGTGTCTAGGAGGCCCAGAAGGTATGCCTCTGGCGAAGCACCGAGGGTCTCCATGGAGGGGATTTCCCTCTCCCTGGCTAACGCTATTACAGCAGACGCCTCCACATACTCGGCTTCGGGAGACACGAGGTATCGCGAAGCCGACCCGCCCGAACTTCTCTTGAGCGAGGATAGCAGAGACTTCGCATTTGCGTGCTCCTTCTCCGCGTCTTTCATCTTCCCTGTGTGGACGTTGATTATCGCCCTAGAGCATGCTGAGATGACGTCCCGGCTCTCCTTCAGAACTTTGTCGCGGCGTTCCAGCTGGCTGGAGAACAGAGCCTCCATGGATTTCAGTGACTTCTTGACTTCGTCCAAGACCAAGGCTCGCTGCCTTCTAGGACGTGATAAGCTTACCCTTCCGACAGGGGTTCGGCGACCCCCTCCGTGGGAACAGAGAGGAAATGGAGCATGTTTACATCCTTCTGAAACTGAGCTGCCTATGCGTGCCGAACAAGAATTATGTCCGTGGAAGATCTCGCGAGTATCGGACACTTTATGCACTAAGAAACAACGGCTGGATGGCGTCTCGAAGCGCAGCTTCTCATGGTGCCGTAGACGTCTTCGCCGCGAAGGATGGGAAGGTGCTGTTGGTCCAGGTGAAGAGCGGTAGGGCGCGGGCGACAAAAGAGGAGCTTGAGGAGCTCGCAAGGTGGGGGAAGAGCTCGAACGGAGACGCAGAGGTCTGGTTCTACAAGGGTCGCGGGAAGGTCGTGAAGAGGAGGGTCTACGCCGCAAAGCGAGGCGGCTCTTGAAGCCCAAGTGTTACTTTTGCGACACGGAACTGGATGTCGTGGTGCACACCTTCAGGGTCGGGCCGAGGGACGAGCCCGTCTGTGAGGAGTGCAATCTCAAGACAATAAACAGACAAAAGGCGAAGGCGGAAGAAGACAGGAAGAAGAGCTCAGGCTGATGCGCAGGCACGTCTTAGTTCCCTTATCAGGGACGACAGTTCTGTGAACTTCTCCTCGTCTTCGCCCTTCCCATAGCAGTCGAGCGCCTTCTCGTAATCCCCAAGAGCGCTGAGAGCCTTGAGGGCTGGGGTAACGCTCGGCTCAGAGAGAATGAGCCTTCCCGCGGTCTCGTACCAGCCTCCCGCATCGTCGTACTGCTCGAGCTGGTAGAAGCAGGTCGCGATGGATTCGCAGGCGTCCACCTTTTGGGGCGAGGAGGAGAACTTCTCGAACTGCTCTTTGAGCATGTAGACTGCGGCGTTGCCGCTTCGCATCCTGTCCACGCTGAAGCCCTCGGCGAAGTCACGCATCGGTCGAAGAGGCGTGCATCCGGCCTAAGAGGAGAGTGCTCTAGTTTTATTGAGCCGAGAATCAACCAGCGGCCAGCGGATCAGTCCTCTTTGAGGACAGCGTTCTCCGCCTCTCTGAGTCTCCTGCGTGCGGCAGCTTCTCTGAAACGTCTCTTCTCTGTAGCTGTGGTGACAACGAGGGGAGGCGCCCGAGTGGGTCTCCCCTTTTCGTCAAGGGCAACGTAGGTGAGGTAGCAGGAACCGGCGTGGACCCCCTTGCGAGTTGTCGGGTCCTGGGCCTCGATCCTTACGCCTATCTCCATTGAAGTGGTTCCGACGTAGTTCACAGAGGCCTTCAGAATCAGGAGGTTCCCGACATAAACAGGAGCGAAAAAGTTCATCCTGTCGATGGACGCCGTGACGACGTTCCTCCCCGCGTGGCGCCAGGCCACAATCGCTGCTGCTTCGTCCATGTACTTCATGACGGCGCCCCCGAAGACATTCCCCAGAACGTTAGCGTCGGTTGGCATCATCAGCCTGGCGGTCATCATCGCAGACTCAGAGGGCTTCTTCCCCTTCAGGCTCGCCAAACGTGTGTTCGGAAAACGTCAGAACTTGATAAATGTGAACCCGGCCGCTCTGGGTGCAAGCAGCCATCACTGACGGTAGTGAAGCAGATGCCCGTCGGGATGGTTACTAGCTTCCTCCATCACATGGTCAAGGAAGCGCGCAGACAGGCGATGGTTGTCGACCCGGGATTTGGCAACGATTATGGGGAATACCGGGTGGGACGCTGAGGGAGGAAGCGGCCCACCCCTTTCTCGCTAAGCAGGACTTCGGGAGGCTCGTTTTGCTCTTTTTGTGAGGATCGTGCGCAACAGGTCGACGGATATGTTGCCTCCGCTGATAACTAGGACGAGTTTCTGCCCGGGTTCCCCTTTCAGCGACCCCTTCATCACTGCGAGGGGGGAGGCTCCGGCGGGCTCTGCCAAGACCCTGGCCAGGGTGAGCAGGTCGTAAATCGCGTCTTCGAGCTCGACGTCGTTGACAAGCCCGACCTTGTCCACGTTCTTCCTAACCGACTCGAACGTCAACTCCCCCGGTATCGCGGCCTGCATGCCATCGGCGATAGTGGGTTTCGGGTCGACCCTGAATCGCGAACCCCTTTCGAGAGACTCGTACATTGAGGGAATAGCTACCGTCTCCGCCCCGTAGACGCGGACAAGAGGGAGGGCCTCCTTCAGGGCGATGGCTACTCCCGATATCAGCCCACCTCCTCCGATGGCGACAGCGGCTGCGTCCAGGTCTGGCAGCTGCCGGGTGATTTCGAGACCACAGGTCCCCTGGCCGGCGATCACCTCGGGGTCGTTGAAGGCATGGATGAAGGTGAGCCCGCGCTTCTGGGCGGTCGCCATTGCGTGTTCGTAGGCGTCGTCATACCCCTTTCCATTCCTGATGACCTCCGCCCCCTGCTCTTCTATTGCCCTTAGTTTCTGGGGGTTCACGTTCTCTGGGACGCAGATGGTGGCGCCGACCCCCAGCAGCTTCGAGACGTAGGCGATTGCGAATCCGTGGTTTCCTGATGAAGCAGTGATGACACCCCTCTTCAGGGCAGATTCTGGCAGAGTCTGGAGTCTGTTCAGAGCTCCCCTCAACTTGAACACGCGGATTGGGAGGACGGTCTCCAGCTTAAGATAGACTTCGCGTCCGAGAAGTTCGGAGACCCCCCTTGAGTATTCGAGGGGAGTCGGGGGGAAGTATCCCCTTATGCGTTCCTCGGCCGACTCTATGTCCCGAAGGGAAGGAAGCCGAGGGTGGCTCAGCCGAACCACTTCTCGAGCGTTTCCGACTGGGCAGGTTTGCTCGCCTGGACCCTGGCTATGGCCGCCTCGACCCTTTCACGGGAAAAGGAATGCTCCCCTACGAGGAAGGAGATGATCCTCCCCCTGTCCATGGGCGTCCACACGGGATGGACCCCCTTCTCTACCGGGGGCCTGAGGTAGAGGTTCCTAATCTCCCGGTAGTTCACGGACTGAAGAGGTTGTCTTAGCTCCTTGATTTCCTCAAGCCCGCCGTACTTCTTGAGATATTTGAGGGCCGTTGCGGGGCCGACGCCTTCAAAGCCATCGGGGTTGAAATCCGTCCCGAGGAGTATAGCAAAATCGACCAGCTGCTCACGGGTGAGTCCGGTCGCAGCGAGGACTGAGGATAGTTGAATGCGTTCAGGCACGACGTTGATCACTATCCCTTTGCCAGGGAGTCTCCGCTTCCCGGATATGGTGACGTTACGTATCAGGACCGGCGCCCCGAAGACGAGAGAGTCGTGGTCCTGAGATGCCACGCCGTTGACCGTACCTTCGATTGCCATCGTCGATGCTTGGGCCTCCCCCTCCGAGGGCGCGTCAACCCAGGGGATTCCCATGGCATCGAGGAGCTCCTTTGCGTCCCCTACCATGTCTCTTCTCAGGAGCGTAGATGCTTCCGCGTACTTCCTTGCCTGAACCATGTCCCCGCTCTGGAGGGCACGGAGATACTGGTCCTTTGCCTCCCGCCGCTGCTCTGACCGTCTCCTGATCTCCTCCATTTTTAACTCAGGGGGCTTCCCGTCGAAAACATAGACGAGCTTCATCCCGAGCTCAAGGAGGTTGATGTTCCTGTAGAAGAGGCCCGAGATGTGAGACGTTACCCTCCCCTTGGAATCTTTCAGGTGGCCCCCATCCATTCCCCTTATGATTGCGAGGAACTGATACAGGGTATTGTAGCCATCGACTGCAAGCTTCCAGCCAGAGATGTCTTCGAGCTGGATCTTCTCTCTTGGGATGGAATCGCCGAAATCTACACCCATCGTCGTTCCACCCTGAGTTCGCCCGATTTATCGGTTCGGTCTATTCGCTGATGCGAGGCATCCGCGGCTCTTCGGTGGGTTTCTCCTGGAACTCTATTCTTCGCTTGTCCTTGGCTACCCACCTTATGGTGACCAGCCCCAGTATCTCCAGCTGCATGAGAACCTTGTCCAGTTCTGCGGGGGAGCATTTGCCCCCGTTCTTGTTAAGTGCCTCCAGCAGGTCGTCGTCAGTAGCGCTCTTCTTCTCCTTTATCCATTCGAATGCAGCGTATGTTAGGGGATATCTCATTAGGTCCACATCGTATGAGAAACGGCGAAGGTCTGGCGAATCGCGGAGGTATAAAAGGAATGCCGATTGGCGGTCTGCTGGCTCCTCATCGAGGCGGGAGCTTGCTGGACATCCGGCTCACGGCGATGAGCTCGTACTGGCTTACCAGAGGCGCCTTCGAGACGATTTCCTCTATCCTGTCGATCACTCCTTCCTCCTCTGGGGCGACAACGTCCACGATGATAGCAGACAGCCCGTAAGCTATCGGCTCGACCTTGTGGCTCCTAATCTGGGAAGGTGCGGGAAGCAAGCCGGCGACGGTGTCCACTATTCTTTGGGGATCTGTTGTGGTGTCCTCCGGGAGGAGCTTGAGCCGGATCACGTAGGAACCCATGGAGCTACCGCCTATGGGCCTTCGAATCCACAGTTCACGCACCTGTATCGTCTTGAGAACTTCCTGCATTTCTCAGAGCGCCAGATCACAGATTCGTGGCAGTTGGGGCAGTTAAAGTGGACGGCCCTCTCGGCGGGCTTAATCGGCCGATTGCAGGAGTTGCAGAGAGGAAGCGTGACCGTTCCCTGGGACATTTCTCAGGAAGCCCTTTTGCGCAGGCAGATATAGGTTGCTGAAACGGTTCGGTGCTACCCCTCGACGAGGAGCGACCGGACCTCGGCAGAGGCCACGACTCTTGCTATCCTGAGCACCCCCGGCACCCCAAGCGCACCCAGGATTGCCGAGCCATGAAAGTCGAAATCTGTGCTGGAAAGCTTCTGTAACAGTTTCGGCGACGCTAGGGTGCCCAACATTGCCTCCAGATCGGCGTTCGACAACTTCTCCAGCACCCCCCTGAGCCTTAGCATCGTCTTCATCTCCCCAAGGAATGCGCTCTCCCATTCCACCTGGTAATTGGCCAGAAGTGAAGGCTGATTGTTCCTAATGCTCGCAGAAGCCCACCGCGCGGCAATTGCCGCCCCTGCGACCGTGGTCATTATCCCGCCCGCAGTAGTAGGCTTGACTTGTCCCGCCGACTCACCCACCAGAATCCGTCTCCCCTCCACGAACCTTTCGGTCGGACCACCCACGTAGATTGGTGCGGAGACCTTGCGCAGTATCCTGCTCGGCCTGGAGGACAGGAAACTATCCAGAGCCTGAAATGGGTTGATGCCGTGGCCGGCCGCCCCCACCTTCGCGACGTGCCTCCCATAGGGGATCACCCATGCGAAGAAACCTGGAAACTTGTCCGCGTCCATGAACACCTCGACCACGTGGTCTCTGACCCAGTCCCCCTCGAGTTCGTACTTCGCAGCGGGAAGGATTCCCTGCCTCGGACTAGACGAAGGTCCAGTCGCGTCGACGTAATATTTCGAAGTGACAACCGAGTCCCCGACCTTCACTTCCACGGCGCCTCCCTTCTCGAGGGCGGAGGACACGCGGGCGCCAGTTCGGATCTCGGCACCTTTCTCCGTTGCCGTCTTCGCGACCTGCTTGTCAAATTCGCTCCTGTCAAGGACCACCACTTCGAGAGAAGATGCGCCGACGGCGATCTGCTTCCCTGCCGGGGAGTGGACGACTGCGGACTCGATTCTGTCCTGGATGACCGATTGGTCAGGCGGATAACCATACCTGCGCAACCCCCGGAGGCTCACGAGCCCATCGCACTTCTCGGGCTCGCCCACTTCCGCATGCTCCTCGGCCACTAGGACCTTGCTGCCGCGCATCGAAGCCTCTGCGGCGAAAGTGAGACCGGCGATGCTTCCCCCCGCTACTACGATATCGTAGGCCTCGGTCAACGTCTGGAACTGGCTGTAAACCCTTAATCGACCCGTATTAACGGTTGGCGAACGCCGACATGAAACAGGCCATAGTTGTGAGGTCGGACTTGAAGATGGGGAAGGGGAAGGTCGCTGCGCAGGTTGCCCACGCTTCCCTGGCGTCGGCTGAAGCGGCCAGGGAAAGGAAGACGGCTTGGTTCGACGGGTGGAAGGACGAGGGGCAGGCTAAGATCGTGCTCAAGGTAGAGTCGGAGGCGGAGCTGAACGAACTCTTCCGAAAGGCTAGGAGCGTAGGGCTCCCCGCATCACTCATACAGGACAAAGGGCTGACCCAGGTTGAACCCGGAACAGTCACGTGCCTGGGAATCGGTCCGGGGCCTGATGGGGCCATAGACGAGATAACGGGGAAGCTCAAGCTGCTTTAGCTCCCCTAATGGAATCACTCTTAGTACTCGGGACAGGGAAAGAGAGGCCGATTGTCGGGTACCACTTCGTTTCTCCGTCGTCATGCCTGCAATCACGAGTGGCATCGATGCTGGTGCGGGTCCTCGCATAAGGCCGAAAGGAGCGGAAGGTACGAGGAGTACACTCCTCCAGAATGCAGTAGGTGGCTCACGACTACTCTCCGCCTATAGATAGGGCGAGTTCGTGACAACCTTCCCCTTTTGTGGAACCTGCAACAAGAATCGCAGTTGGCAGCTGCAAAGACAACCAATCTCCTGAGACCGAGGTGAAGCGAACCTGGATCGGCTCAATGAATCCTACAGAAGACTCGGTGACGAAATAGAGCCGACCGTCGAGAGCGAACAACGTGTGCTGAGAAGCGTCTAAGGGGAGTGCGGGCCCCACGAGCCGGATTGTCCTTATAAGCCGCAAATCGTGCTCGTACACGAATATCCGGCCCGGAATCTGCCCCGAATCTGCGCCAGGGCCAGTTTCGTAGGCGTAGAGCAGGCCTTCGAATTGCATGGCATCCCTCGTCGGGAGGCTCTGGTTACCGAGGTCGCCCTCGCCCCTAAAGAGGACCGTGCTCTTCCATAGAGACATGGAGTAGAGGGTGAAGTTGGCGCTCCCCGATGAATAGACGCCTCCGTCAAGGAGGAAGAAACCCCTCGGTCTGTTGGGAAGGGACAGCGAGCCAGTGGCTACCCAGGTTGGGATGCCGTCGACAGGGACAAGGACATTGACCATGTTCCTGCACTCCGTCCAGTAGTGGGTCCCGTCGAATACCATCTCATCTTCGGCGGCCCCAGGAACTGTGCCCATCACGTCTAGGTCATTCGGATCAATCTTGTACAGGGTACAGTGCCCGTCTCCGGCCCAAAGGTATCCGTTGAAGGCCAAGACGAAACCATTGGCGTAGTGATTATTCATGGAGACCTGGCCAACTACATTCATTGTTCTCGGATCAACTTTGTATATGTGGAAGGGAGCTCTGTCTTCCGCGCCGCGAAGCCACTCTGTCCCGACGTAAAGCGATCCGTTGTAGAATGCGAGGTGTGCGGCCGAATTGCCATCGGGCAACTTCACCGACCCGGTGATGCTGCCGCTCAGTGCATCCATCCTAACCACTGTACCGTTGAGCAATCCGACGAACAATGAAGACATGTAACCGATCGCACCCACGAACTGTTCGGTCCGTGAAACGGCAACGGTGATGACGGTGTTGACTATCGTTCCTGACACGTGAAACGGCAGGATTGGTCCCGGCACGCCCAGCCATGAGGCCGGCACTGGAACGACCAGAAACGACATGATGATCAAGGCAGAGGCGAGGCGAATTCGCATCTTCGTCCTGTGAGGACCGAGCCCCATCCTGGCACCTATTACGAGTCAGAGGAAGTTAACTCTAACTTGGCGAACACAGCAGACTTCAGCCCATTTTGAGCAATCAGGGGTCAAAAGGTGTCAGCAATGTCAGCATTACATTGGCTCCGGCAAGCTGTCGGGAGCGCATTTGGAATCCCTTCGACTTCGGCCTTCGGAGCTGCAAGGTGTGCTCGGGGGCATAAGTTGCCTTGGTCCTGACGTTTTCCTTCTCATGAGGCCACTCTTCGACAGCCTTACTCGGCCCTTTCTCACGGAGCTTGCTTGTGAGACCACCCCGCTTTCCGTTCGATGCCACACTAACCAAAACCAATATTGTGTTGTCTCCTGCCCCAATACTACTTTGATTCCCGCTGCCGATGCCGAGCGGAGGGTCGGCATTGAATTCTACGCCAGTGCCGGGGCTCCCTGCGCCGGGCGAGCGAAGTCTTCCGCCAGCGACTTCGTGGTGGAGGAACGCATCATAGAATTCCCTTTGTCAGGAGAAGGACATCCCGATACCTTCCCTCTCTACCGAGTCCAGAAGCGTTCCATCGACACGCTACACATGGCGAAAGACCTTGCCAGTGAACTCCGGAGCAGGGTGAGCTACGGGGGGATGAAGGATAAGAGAGCGGTTGCGGTGCAGTACGTTACCCCGACGAGCCGAAGGTCGCTTCGCCCACTTAGAGTCGCCAAAGAGGACTACACGGCGGAGCTCGTGGGTTATGTCACCGAGCCCATGTCAAGGGCGAGAGTCGCCGGGAACGGTTTCACAGTGATACTCAGAAACTGTTGCGCCGAAGTGGCTGCAAGGGTTGAAGAGGCAATGCGCCTCTCGGAACAGAGGAGATTGCCGAATTACTACGGGCTGCAGCGGTTCGGAACCTCAGGGTCTGGCACACATCAGATTGGGAAGGCCATCGTAAAAGGAGAGTTTGAAGAGGCCGTCAGGCTGCTGCTAGGGGCCTCTATCCCAGCCGAACCTGAAGCGGATCGGGGCGCCGGCGAGGCGGTGCTGACGCAGAGGCATGACCGAGGGATTAGCTTCATGCCAGCTGGGAGGGACGTCGAAACGGTTGTAGCGAAGGAGCTGATTCAGCATCCGCAGGAGTGGGTGAGGGCGCTCCGCAGAGTGCCCATCAAACTGAGGAGGCTTTACGTCCAGGCGTACCAGTCGTACCTCTTCAACAGGACCCTTAGCAGGTCGATGGAAGAAGGAGAGGACATCTCGAAGATGGTGCCGGGCGATAACTGGGCGGAAGCGAGTCCGGACGGAATCCTCACCTCGGCACCCCGCGGTGTCAGGGACACTCCGACCGCGCGGGCTGTCCCCATGGTCCAGGTGGTCGGATACGCCTTCAGACACTACGGTTCGAGATTCGATAGGCACATCATTTCTGTGCTCGAATCGGAAGGAGTCGAGCCGGGCTCATTCTACGTGAAAGATATGCAGGAAGTCTCCGCCGAAGGAGGTTTTAGGCGTCCGCACCTCGCCGTGAGAGATGCGTCCTGGGACATCGAGGGAAACGATGTCACTCTGAGGTTCATCCTTGGGAAGGGGCAATACGCGACTGTACTTATCAGAGAAATCCTGAAGCCCAGGGATCCGGTGGCATCGGGGCTCGCATAAACTCGCGAATCCTTATACGCCATTTGCAGATGGCCAGCCAGAAAGCCAATGTCCGGCGATGTGTACGACCTGACCATCATAGGGGCGGGTCCGACTGGCCTCTTCGCGACTTTCTATGCAGGTCTCAGACAGATGAAGACCAAGATCGTTGATGCGCTTGAGGAGCCCGGGGGTCAGGTTGCCGTCCTGTATCCGGAGAAGTACATTTTTGACGTTCCAGGGTATTCCAGGATACTTGCCAAGGACCTGGTGAAGAACCTGGTGGATCAGGCTTTCCAGTACAACCCGACGGTTGTCTTCGGTGAACGAGTTACGACGCTGCGTAGGACTGACGGGATTTTCGAGCTCACCACGGACAAAGGGACCAAGCATCTTTCGAAAGCGGTTTTGGTGGCGGCTGGCGTGGGCGCGTTCTCTCCCAACAAGTTGGAAGCGAAGGGAGCCTCCGAATATGAGGGGAGGGGAGTCTACTACTTCGTCAAGGACAGGGGTGCGTTCAAGAACAAGAACTTGCTGATCGTCGGAGGGGGAGACTCGGCGGTCGACTGGGCGCTCAACATCAAGGACATTGCCAAGAGAATCACGCTGGTCCACAGAAGGGACGTTTTCAGGGCGCACGAAGGTAGCGTCATTGCGCTGAAGAATTCGAGCGTCGATGTCAAACTCTTCTATGAAGTGAGGAGCGTCAGTGGAGACGGAACAACGGTTACGAGGGCCGTCATTTTCGACAACAGGTCTCAGATAGAGGAGACGCTTGACGTAGACGCCATCCTCGTAAACATCGGGTTCAGGGCCGACCTGGGGCCCATCAAGGACTGGGGGCTTCAGATAGACGGCAGAGAAATCAGGGTCAATGGGAAGATGGAGACAAACATACCGGGGGTCTACGTTGCCGGCGACATCGCGGGACCCCTAGACGGAGTGAAGCTGAACCTGATCGCCACGGGGTACGCGCAGGCGGCCCTGGCGGTAAACGTTGCGAAGGCTTACGTGGACCCCAACTCGAAGATATTCCCCGGCCACAGCAGCGAGATGAAGAGATAGTCTAGTCGACTATGCCCAGAGTACGCCTGTAGTTGTAGTCTTTCCTGATCGACGGGTGCATGGGGTCGATCAGGATGCACTCGTACCAGGCGTGGATTCCGTCCTCCCAAACTGGATAGGAGCCCAGGAGCTTCATGTTGGGGTGCCTCTCGGCGGCCCTCCTCTCGGCAACCTTCTGGGATGACACCGCCGATTTTATCCTTAGGACGCCCATGTGCTTCGGCCTCCTCCCGGAGGTAGGTCGCTGCTTTCGCATCCCACCTCTCGAGACGCGCATGCGGATTACCACCACCCCCTCCTTTGCCTTGTAACCCAGGGCCCGCGCCCTGTCGAGCCTCCATGGCCTGTCAACTCTGAGCATCGCCGGCTGCTTCCTTAGCTCAACTGCCCGAGTTCTCATGTCCCCTCCCTTCTGATGGAAGATGTCCTGCCACGTCTTTGAAATCTGACTGTACATAGGCATCGGGGCGCCTCGTTTTCAGTCGGCAAATAAACGTTCTTCGAATCTTTAACCCGAGGAGAAGAAATCGCGGACCTTCTCTCCCACTACGGCTATCGCGTTTGTTTGCGCCTCCTCCGTCTGCCCTCCTATGTGAGGCGTGAGGATTGTATTCGGCGCTGTGAGAATGGGGCCCGCTGGGGGCTCCTTCTCGAACACATCGAGACCGGCACCGGCTATGGCCCCGTTCTGGAGGGCTTCTGCGAGAGCCGCCTCGTCGATAACTCCCCCTCTTGACGTGTTTATGAGAAAGGCGGTCTTTTTCATCAGACTGAGCTTCTGGACGCCTATCATGTGGGCTGTCTCCGGCGTCATGGGGACGTGTAGAGTGATGTAGTCCGAGCTCCTGAAGAGCTCATCAAGACCGACGACCCTGGCGCCGAGGGGAGCTACCACTTCCGGGGGGATTGTAATCACGTCATAGAACAGGATTGACATGCCTAGAGCCTTGCATACCTCTGCGATGCGCCTGCCGATCCTTCCGAGGCCGACGATCCCCAGAACCTTGCCTTTCAGCTCTTTCCCGATCAGAGCGTTCTTCTCCCACTTGCCCTCCCTTGTGCCGACGGCCGCGGTCACCAGTTTCCTGCTTAGGGCGAGCATTAACAGCACCACGTGCTCAGCGACCCCTTCGACCAGAGATTCGGGGCTATTGACAACCGTGACTCCCTTGGACTTTGCGTATTCCACGTCTATGTTGTCCAGTCCTGTGCCGGGCCTCGCAACGAGCCTAAGTCTGGATGCCCTGTCCAGAACCGGTCGGTCGATCTTCGTCCTGCTTCGGACGACGAAGGCGTCGTACTCCCCTGCTACGGCGAGGAGCTCTTCCTTCGTTATGGTGGGCTTGTAGTCGACAACCACGCCCGGGCCAAGGGCAAGTTTCTCTACCTCTACGTGGTCACAGATCAGGACCTTGACCATTCGCGCAATCCCAGCCTAGCGGTCTCCGAAATCAGCGATATATCACTTGAACCTAATCCGTAGGCGAGGGCCTCAAGGGTGGCTCCTAGTGGTGGGAGCCCAGCAGGGGAGGACGTAGATGGTTGAATCGACTCCACTCCGACGATTCTTTCAGTGAATCTCTGGTGAGTGATAACGCAGACTGAAGCACGTCCCCACCGCCGGCTGACGGTTTCGACCCCGCTCCCGAATGTCATGGGGGGACCTGCTCGCCTTCCTAGTCGCGACCACAAGAGCCCGAACACGCTCAGCCGGTCACCGATGACGCAGACCCCGACCAACTGGCGTGTCGCTCGGTGAGACGGTTATAACGGGCCTGAGTTTTGGGTGGGTCGTGCTCGTGGGAGTCGTCGGCAAACCTAATGTTGGAAAATCGACGTTCTTTGCTGCGGCGACGCTGAAGGACGTCCCCATAGCAGACTATCCCTTCACGACCATTCAGCCGAACATAGGGGTTGCCCACCTCAAGACACAGTGTGTGTGCAGGGAGATGGGTGTCACAGACAACCCGCGAAACTCGGCCTGCATGAACGGCATTAGACTCATCCCTGTGAAAATAGTGGACGTCGCGGGATTGGTCGAAGGGGCTTCGAAGGGGAAGGGTCTGGGGAACCAGTTCCTAGACGATGTGAGACAGGCAGATGCCCTGATTCAGGTTGTAGACGCGTCAGGCTCGACGGACCTCGAAGGGAGGAAGGTCCCGCCGGGAACGCATGACCCGGTCGGGGACATAGCCATGGTTGAACACGAGTTCGACCTGTGGATGTTTGGCATCATCAAGAAGGACTGGGAGAAGGCGACAAGGTCCCTGGAGCAGACGGGGGGGAAGATAGTCGAGCACCTGGCGGATAGACTTTCAGGCCTTTCTGTCACGTTTGGGGATGTCGAGCAGGTGGTGCTTCGTCTGCACCTCAGGACGGAGAAGCCTACGGCCTGGTCAGACGAGCAGATAATGCAATTCGTGGTGGAGACCAGGAAGCTCACGAAGCCATCTCTCGTCGCGGCGAACAAAGCAGACCTCCCCTCTTCCCCTGTGAACATAGAATCTCTTCGAAAGACCGGTAGGAAAATCGTCCCTTGTGCATCGGAGGCGGAGCTGCTTCTGAGAAAGGCGGCTGAGCATGGGCTCGTGGCGTACACCCCCGGGGATTCGAGTTTTGGAGTGAAGGATTCTCAGAAGCTCAGCCCTGCCCAGAGCAACGCCCTCAGGATGGTGGATGAAAAAGTGATGAAGGTCTATGGGGGGACGGGGGTCCAGGATGCCATCAACCAGGCGTTCTTCGACCTCCTGAGCGCCATAGTGGTGTTCCCTGTCGAGGACGAGGCTCGGCTGTCGGACAAGGACGGTCGCGTGCTTCCTGACGCTTTCGTCATGAAGGGAGGCTCCACCGCCCTAGACCTGGCCAGAACGGTTCACAGCGAGTTGGCCGATACGTTCCTCTATGCCATCGATGCGAGGACTGGAAAGAGGCTCGGCTCGGATCACGTGCTCAAGAACAGGGATATTGTGAAGATAGTCTCAAGCGGCAAGAGGGGCTAGAGGCTCTGCCCTCTTTGGCTCAGGCCGAGCGATCAGCTTGCTCTTCCTCACTCCCACGTGCCTGAGGTGGGTCACCTTCTTTGCTTCGTTGTATACATCGGAGGCTACTTTCTGCAGGACCAACTCCTGCACGAAACCTTCGTAGTTCATGCTTGCAGCCTTCTCCCTGATCACCGTGTCCATGATTAGTCTCAGGTCGTGCTTCTTGGAGCTATTCATCTTACCCTGGGAGAGGGCTGTGCAGTAGACCCTTACGACGTACCCGTCCTTCGTCGTGTAGTCGCGGATGAAGTCTGACATCGAGGAGCCCCGGCGTATGAGACTCCTGAGGAACTCTCTGGAGTACTCGTGCCCCTTGAACACCGTGTAGGCAGTCTCTCCTTCGACCCTGTCGACCTGGAAGAAGAGCTTGAACGCGTAGTGCTGAGGATCCTGCTTCAGTATGTCGTAGAGGGTCGTCTCTATGACCCTCCCCTCGGGCTTCTGGACGTTGGTGAGAGGAATGCGAGCTATGGGAGCGTTCCCGAATGACGGCGATGCGGTAACCGTGACCCACTGCTTAAGTTTCCACTTGTCCCGCACCTTTGCTACTTTCTTCGGCAAGTGAAGGCGCCCCATTTGACGCGGGCATTTAAACCTCAGCGCTTCTGCAGGGCTGAGATTCCGTCCATGTAGGGGGCGAGAGCCTTTGGGATTCTCACTGAGCCGTCCTTCTGCTGGAAGTTCTCGACCATCGCCACAAGAGTCCTGGTGACGACCGCCGTTGAGTTCAGCGTGTGCACGAGAACGGTGGGGTCGCTCTGTTTCTCACGGTAGCGGATTCGGAGACGTCTGGCCTGGTAGTCTGTTATGTTGCTGGCTGAAGCCATCTCCCTGTACTTGCCCTGGCCAGGGAGCCAAGCCTCCAGGTCGTATGTTTTCGCTGACATGAAGCCCGTGTCCCCGCTACAGAGCGCCACGACTCTGTGCGGTATCCCCAGGACCCTGTAAATCTCCTCGGCGTTTCCGATGAGCTCTTCGTGGATCTTCCAACTCTGCTCTGGCCTGCTGAAGACCACCTGCTCCACTTTGTAGAACTGGTGCACACGGAATATGCCCTTTGTGTCCTTCCCGTGAGCCCCTGCCTCGACCCTGAAGCAGGGGCTGAAGCCACAATACCTGATCGGCAGCTTCGAAGCCTCGAGAATCTCGTCCATGTGCATTGAAACGAGAGGGTGTTCCGAGGTGGCGATCAAGTTCAGGTCCTCCCCCTCGATCTTGTAGATTACAGGCCCGAAATCCTCGAGGTTGACCACCCCCTCGTAGGATGCCCGGTTGAGCATAAACGGAGGCTCGACCGCGGTGTACCCCCTGGAGCGCAGGAAGTCCAGTGCGAACTGCATTATGGCGTGCTCTAGCTTCACAGCGTCCCCCTTCAGAAAGAAGAATCGCGCCCCGGCGACCTTCGCCCCTCGCTCCATGTCCACCATGTCGAGGGCCGTGAGCAGGTCGATGTGGTCCTTGGGGCGGTAGCCGAAGTCAGGGCGCTCCCCCCACGTCCTGACGGTCACGCTGTCGTTTTCGTCCCTGCCCGGGGGAACGCTCGCGTGGAGGTTGTTGGGGAGCATCATCAGCGCACTGTTGAGCTTCGTGCTCGCTTCGGAAGATTTCGACTCGAGATCCCTGATCTTCTGGGGGATGTCCTTGACTTCCTTCAGCTTGTCCTCAATGGGCGCTCCCTTTTTCTTGAGCGCGGCCACCTCGGCGGTCAGCTCGTTCTGTCTGTGCCTCAGTCTGTCTACTTCAGTCTTGTATCTTCGCCAGTCAGAGTCCGCTTTGGCCGCCTCGCTAACCAGTGAAATCTTGTCGATCGCGCCCCTCCGTTTCAGGCTCGCCACAACGGCCTCGGGGTTCTCTCGAATCAGCTTGACGTCCATCAAGTAGCTTAGTTCCTCTGGACCCGGCCTCCCCTCTGACGCGATAAAAGCCATACCTCCTGGAAGAGAGTGACGTCTCGGAGGAGAGCGAGGACAGTGGACAGGGAGGAGGATGGGGAACCGGCCGAGACCACCAGCTCCAGCACCTTCCCCCTGGTCGCCATCGAAAGGAGCATTCCTTGAGGGAGGCCTTCGTTGTCGGGAGCGAGCACAGCCGAAAGGCTCTTCCCCTCATACAGACTGGATAGTCTGACCGTCAGAGTGACGCTTGCTTTCAAGCGGAGACTCTTTCCAAGACCGCTCTGGAGAAGGATTCCGACTCTGATGATGGAATCTTGGCGCCCGCGGCCATGGCGTGGCCGCCCCCTACCCCTCCGACGGCTTCGGCTGCTTCGCGCATGATGACCCCCAGGTTTACCTTCCCGGCGAAAGAGTCCCCAACCCTGGAAGATATTTTCAGGTCCGATTCCCTGCTCTCAGTGCTCCCGACGACCACCTTGTCTTTAAATTCTGGAGAGGACGTGAGAATGGAGATCACCGGTCCCAGTAGCTTTTCATCCACGATTCCTCCTCCCCTGACAAGAATAACGATTCCATGCTGCTCTAGCCGAGACGGCTCGGAAGTTAGCGCCCCGAGTGCCTTGTTTATGCCTGACCTGTAGTCGGTAAGGGTCTTCATCGCGGCTTTCAGCGCTTCGGTCCGGTCCCCGAGACAGATCGAAACCCCCGTTCCCGCCGCCCCCATCCTCCCACAGGCGTTCAGCA
>Ga0187770_10000270_pt1 | contig 25959 bp, 24 predicted proteins | sample 0116_SJ02_MP02_2_FD_133154 | JGI IMG/M metagenome (GOLD analysis project Ga0187770, IMG submission 133154) | Tropical peat soil microbial communities from peatlands in Department of Meta, Colombia - 0116_SJ02_MP02_20_MG | ecosystem: Environmental > Terrestrial > Soil > Wetlands > Peat | place...
GGCATTCCGGCCAGCGCGCGCAACGTCGCGGCGATGGCCGACAACCTGCAGGTCGTGGGGGCGGGTGGGCGGGTATCAATTCCGAAGCACCACTGGGGTGTCATCGGCATCGGGCGCGACCAGTGGATGCTGGTGGCGGCGGCGCTGACGCTCGGGGGCTCGATCCGGGTCGGGCTCGAGGACAACTTCTACCTCCCGGACGGAGAGATGGCGCGGTCCAACGGCGATCTGATCGCGGCCGCGCGCCGCCTGACCGAGGAGCTCGGCCGGCGCCCGGCGACCGTGGATGAGGCGCGCCGGCTGCTCGGTATCGGGAATTTGTCGGCGGCGCCTGACGGCGTCGCCTTGGGTATTCATGAGCCTGCCGCTTGACGGACTCAAGGTCCTCGACCTGACGCGGCTGCTCCCGGGCGGGTTCTGCTCGCTGCTGCTGGCCGACTTCGGCGCCGACGTGATCAAGGTCGAGGACACCGGGTTGGGCGACTACGTGCGCTGGGCGCCGCCCGTCTACGACGGGGTCGAGCCCAGCGCCCGCGGCGCGCTGTTCCTGTCGCTCAACCGCGGCAAACGCTCGATCCGCCTCGACCTGAAGTCAGAACCGGGCAAGGCGGTGCTTCTGCGCTTGGTCCGGGATGCCGACGTGCTGCTCGAATCGTTCCGGCCCGGCGTACTCGACCGCCTCGGCGTCGGGTACGAGCGCCTGCGCCAGGAGAACCCCGGGCTCGTCTACTGCGCGATCACCGGCTACGGCCAGACCGGGCCGAATCGGGATCGGCCGGGGCACGACATCAACTACCTGGGCCTCAACGGGATCCTGGGGCAGAGCGGCGAAGCCGGCGGTCCCCCGGTACCGGCCGCGGTGCAGATCGCCGATCTGGGCGGGGGCGCGCTGATGGCCGTGGCCGGGATCATGTTCGCGCTTCAGGAGCGGGCGCGCTCGGGCGAGGGGCAGCTCGTCGACTGCTCGATGTTCGACGGATCGATGTCCTGGCTGGCCATGCTGGCGGCCGACGCGCTTGCCACCGGCAACGCCCCGCAGCGCGGCCAGACCCAGCTGGCCGGCGGGATCGTCTGTTACCGCCCGTACCGGTGCGCTGATGGATATGTGACCCTCGGCGCGCTCGAGCCGAAGTTCTGGAGCACGTTCTGTCGCGGGGTGGGCCGGGAGGATCTCGCCGAGCACGCGTTCGACCCGCCGGGGTCCGATGCGGACCGCGCGCTGTGCGAGATCTTCGCCTCCCGCACCCGGGCGCAATGGCGCGCGTTCGCCGCCGAGCACGACTGCTGCCTCGAGCCGGTCCTGGACCTCGACGAGGCGCTCGAGTCCGAGCTCGCCGGGGCGCGGGAGATGGTCGTGGAGATCGATCAGCCCGGCGCCGAGCGGCCGGTGCGGCTGCTCGGCCTGCCGATCAAGCTGAGTCGGACCCCGGGCGATGCGACGCGTGCCCCCGGCCCTGGGCTCGGCGAGCACACCGCCGAGGTCCTGGCCGAGTCGGGGTTCAGCGCCGAGGAGATCGAGGCGCTGCTGGCCAGCGGGGCGGTCGCCGGACCGGCCGGCACGGTGGAAGGCTCGTTCATGGCATGAGCGGCGGGCGCCGTGGGTAAACTCGACTGACTGACTGGTCAATCGACCGGTATCCGGCCCCCACCCCAACCACCTGACCCACCACCGTGCGCGTCGGCGCCGTTCAGCTCAACTCGACCGAAGACACCGCCCGTAACCTCCAGACCGCCGACCGGCTCGTCCGGGACGCGGCGGCGATGGGCGCCCAGCTCGTCGTGCTCCCCGAGAAGTGGAGCGTGCTCGGCACGGCCGAGCACATGACCGCCGCGGCGGACCCGCTCGACGGCCAGTTCATCGCGTGGGCGCGCGCGGCCGCGCGCGAGCTGGGCATCGACCTGGTGGCGGGCTCGATCGTCGAGCGGATCGAGAGTCAGGAGAAGACGGCGAACACGAGCGTTCACGTCGGGCCCGACGGCGAGCTTCGCGCCGTGTACCGCAAGATGCACATGTTCGACGTGGAGGTCGACGGCGACGTCTACGCCGAGTCGGCGACCGAGGAGGCGGGCGATGACGTCGTCCTGTCCGAGCTCGCCGGCGGCGTCCGGCTCGGGATGACCATCTGCTACGACGTCCGCTTCCCGGAGCTGTATCGCCTTCTCGCCGTCCGCGGCGCCAAGGTCATCTCGGTGCCGGCTGCCTTCACCCTCGCCACCACACGCGACCACTGGGAGGTACTGCTGCGCGCCCGGGCGATCGAGAACCAGTGCTTCGTGATCGCGCCGAACCAGATCGGCCCGCACCCGCCGGGGCCGCGCTGTGGAGGCCGCTCGATGATCGTCGATCCCTGGGGACTGGTGCTCGCCCAGGCGCCCGACGTGGAGGCCGCGATCGTGGCCGAGCTCGACTTCGACACGCTCGAGCGAATGCGGCGGCGGATCCCCGCGCTCACCCACCGCCGACCCGCAGCCTACGGCTGGAGGGAGTAATGGCCGCCCCGGGCACCGCCGCAGCCGACAAGCGCCGGGTGATCCTCGACGCGGCCATGCGGGTGTTCGCCCGCCAGGGCTTCCACACCTGCCGCGTCTCGGATATCGCCGATGAGGCCGGTGTCGCGTACGGGCTCGTCTACCACTACTTCTCCTCCAAGGACGAGATCCTCGACACGCTGTTCCTCGAGCGCTGGGACGTGATGCTTCAGGCAATCGCGGAGGCCGACCGCACCCAGCCCTCCCCGCGCGAGAAGCTGGGGGCGATCGCCGGATTCATCGTCGACTCCTACCGCCATGAGCCCGAGCTCATGAAGGTGATCGTGGTGGAGGTGACGCGGGCGGCGAACACGTTCGGTCGCACCCACCTGACCAAGATCCGCGAGGCCTACGAGCAGATCGCGGGAATCGTCGCCCGGGCCCAGGCCGAGGGGCTGTTCCGCACCGAGATCACGCCCGAGTTCGGCGCCCTCGCCTTCTACGGCTCGATCGAGCAGGTCCTGACGCGGTGGATCTTCGATCGCGACGCCGTCGACGACGACGAGCTCGATGCCGCCAAGACGATGATCGTCGAGACGATCTGCCGCGGACTCGAACGAAACTAGCTAAAACCTCACGGGCGGCGCCTGACGGCGGCGCTTCGACCCGCCCCACCCGTGCCGGCCGCCTCGCCGTCTGCTTGAATCCGCGGCGATGACTGAGAGTCCCTTGATCAAGCGATTGCTCTGGTCGGGCTTGCTTGCCGGAACCGGCGCGCTCGCGACGCTCGTGTCCACACGCGTGGCCACGCTGATCTGGACGCGCGTGTTCGGCGAAGAACCGCCCGAGTGACCCTAGACACCGATTCCACCGAGACTGCGAGCTCGCAGCCGACGGGTTCCGTCTCGTCCACCCCCGACGCCGGGTCGCCCGCGCCGGACGAGTCCCCTTCCCATTCCCCATCCCTTTCCATCCAGGAGCGTGCGGCCGCAATCGCCGACGAACGTCCGGAGGCGGCGCTCGGGGCCGCATTCGCCGGTGGCTTCCTCCTCGCCCTGATCCTCAAGCGCCTTGCCCGCTGAAAACGGCAGACCGGAGCAACTCGTCCAGACGGTAACCGAGATCTCGGACCGGATGACCAATCTGGTTCGGGACGAGGTCGAACTGGCGAAGGCGGAGGTCACGCGGAAGGCGAGGAGCCTGCTGCGGGGCACGGTGGCGGTCGCCGCCGGGGCGGTGTTCGGGGTGTTCGCGTTCTTGTTCGCGCTGGAGACCATCGCCTGGGCTCTCGACGCGATCCTCATCCAGGGCGCCGGCGACATCTGGCTGGGCTTCCTGATCGTGACCGGAGGGCTGACCCTGCTGGCCTTGATTGCCTTCATGTTCGCCTGGCGCAAACTGAAGGTCGGCCCGCCCACACCGACGATGGCGATCGACGAGGCCAAGCAGATTCGCGAGACGGTGTCGCCCAAGAGCGACGGAGGGTCCTGATGGCCACTCGCACCCCACGCACCCCCGATGAAATCCGCGCGTCGATCGAGCAGAACCGCCAGGAGCTCGGCACCTCGCTCGAGAAGCTTCGCGTCGAGGTCGCCCAGCTCACGGACTGGCGGTCCCAGATCCGTCGGCACCAGCGCGAGGTGCTGATTGGCGCCGGCGTCGCCGGGTTCGTGATCGGCGGCGGCATCGCGGCACTTGGGGCGCTCGCGTTCGGAGGACGCAGGCGGCGGCTGGAGCGCCGCTGAACTCGGCGGGTTCGCAGCTACCCTCAACCGCCCGCCTAACCTTCACGGCAGGACCCAGACGAGGACGAATGCATGCCCCGTACGCTCGTGACCGGCGCGACCGGCTTCCTTGGATCGCACCTCACCCGCCTGCTCGTGCGGCGCGGCGACGATGTGCTGGCGCTGGTGCGACCGACCTCCGATCTCGACGCCCTCACCGATCTCGACGTCGCCACCGTCCGCGGCAACGTGCTCGATCGCCGGTCGATCCGGCGCGCCCTGCGCGGTGTCGACCGGGTGTTCCACGCCGCCGGGACGACGAATCTCAGGCTCCCGCGGGAGGAGATATTCGCGCTGAACGTCGAGGGGACGCGGATCATCCTCGAGGAGGCGCTGCGCGCGGGGGTCGAGCGCGTGGTGTACACGTCGTCCCAGGCCGCGATCGGGCCGGCGCGCCGGCGGTCGGTCGCAACCGAGTCGACCGTGTGGAACGCATCGCGGTATGGGATCGCCTATGTCGATTCCAAGCACGAGGCGGAACGGGTGGCCTTCGCCCTGGCGAAACGAGAGCTGCCGGTGGTGATCGTCAATCCGGCCACGGTGCTCGGGCCCGGCGACCGCGGCCGCTCCTCGACCGTGCTCGTTCGCCGCTTCATGCGCCGCCAGATCCCCGCCTATGTGGACGGCACGCTGAACATCGTCGGCGTCCAGGACGTCGCCCGCGGTCACCTGCTGGCCGATGAGCGCGGCGCGCCGGGTCAGCGTTACATCCTCGGCAACCGCAACTTCACGATGGACCGCCTGTTCGCCGACTTGGGTCGTCTGTCCGGGATCGATCCGCCGGCGCTGAAGCTCCCGGTGCGCGTGGCGCTTGCTTTGGCCGAGGGCGGGCAGTGGGTGGCGGGCGGGGCCATGCCCTCGCCGGAGGAGGTCCGGATCGTGTCACTCAACTGGGCCTGCTCGAGCGCCAAGGCCAAGCGCGAGCTGGGCTGGCGGACCTCGCCCCACGAGGACTGCCTCGAGGAGACGATCGCCTGGTACCGCGAGCGCGAGGGGGCATTGATGTCACCGCCGGGATCGCGCCAGCCGGTGGCGCTGCGAGTGGCCGGCGCGTTCGTGCGCCACACGCCCGTCGGCTGGGGCTAAACGACGGACCCTGCCCGGGCTGGTGGCCACGCTCTACCGCTGCTCGACGCCGACCAACTGGCTGTGCCCGTGCGGCAAGGTGGCGCGCGCCCTGGCACGCGACGGAATTCGCTGCGAGGAGGTGGTCGTGCCGCAGCGCCGCTCGCGCCGGCCGGAGGTCGAGGCGCTCACCGGCCAGCGGCGGGTGCCGGTGCTGGTGATCGACGGCGAGGCGATCTGCGACTCGCGCCGGATCATCGAGCACCTCCAGTACCGCCGCGGCTAGTGACGGGAGGGGCACTGGCTACTTCCTCAGGCCGGCGCCTTGGCGAGGTAGGTTTGCCCGGCGTGCAGGAGGATTGTCCTGTGGCGGACGAAGTCGTCGACGAGGACGGGGTCGCGGATGACGTGCGTGAGGGTGCCGTCGCAGCGGTCGGCGATGGTCCAGATGGTGCCGCGGACGGTGGCGGAGCTGTAGCGGCCGGTCGTACGGAACTTGGCGTGGGCGCTGACCTTGAGCAGTTGCAGGGTTTTGCTTGAGAGCTTGGCGACGGTCGCCTGGTCGGCGCTCTTGCCGGCTTTGCAAACGCCGTAGGTGGGGGCGCCGGGGAATGCGCTCTCGACTAGGTTGAGGTCGGTGAGGCCCTTGGTGATGCCGGTGCGGTCCTGGGTGACTTTGAAGATGCCGCCGGTGAGGGTGGCGAACTGGGTCTTGCCGATCTGACCGGTGGCGGTGACGACCATCAGAGAGCCGTTGAAGATCAGCACGTTCTCGACGTTGTCGACCGAGTAGAGCGTGTTATTCGCGGCGTCGATCGGGGTGGTACTCCAGGTGCTGCCGTTGCAGACGAATCCGTTTCCACCAACGTCGCCGGCCACGCAGAACGAAGCCGAGGCGCAACCAACCGCGCTGAGGCTGTTGCCCGTGCTGTCGATCTGGCTCGGCGAGGTCCAGGAGCTGCCGCCCCACTGCACCTCCCTTCCCGCCAGGTCAACGGCTGCGCAGAAGGACGTCGACGGGCAGGAGATCGAGGTGAACGGACTGCCGCTCAGATTCAGGCTGGGATCGACGAATTGCGGCGTGCCCAGGAGGTGCCGTTGAAGGTTTGCGCGTAGCCGTTCTGACCGACCGCCACACAGAACGTCGTCGACGGGCACGCGATGTAGCTCGGCGGATTGGCGGCGTCGATCGTGGTGTTCGACGCTACTGGAGGCTCTGGTCCGAAGTCAACAATCGCTGCAGGGCTTGGCGCGACGCCTCGGGCGGGCGGAGCATGTCGTTGACACAGCCGCGCACCAGCTCGATCACCTCCGCGGGCTCCACGTCACCGAACCGCTCGCCGGCGTCGATCAGCCCGGCGATCACCGCCCCGAGTGAGCACGCCATCCGGACGCGGTCGGCCAGTGGGATCTCCGGGTTGGCGAACACCCGCGAGAAGCGCTCCATCAGGTCTTCGTTCTCCGCCTGGTGGCGCTGGTCCGTGCCGATCTGCTCGAGCGCGTGCACGTTGCGCAGATGGAGCACGACGAGGTCGCGGTTCTGCGCCACGCGGTCGATGAACTCGTCCATGAGCCTCGGCCAGGCCGCGACGTACGCCTGCGCGCCCTCGAGCCCGTCGAGCTGCGCCAGCACGTCATAGCCGATCTCGTGCAGGCGCATGTGGAGCTCCAAGAGGATGTCCTCCTTGCGCGCGAAGTGGTAGTAGAGCGCCGCCTTGGTCGTGCCCAGTCGCTCCGCGATGTCGCGGAGTGATGTCTTGTCGTACCCCCGCTCGGAGAACAGCTCGAGGGCGATGTCGAGGATCCGCTCCCGGGTTGACGGCTGGTCGGGCACCGCGACCAGCTTATCATCCAACTTACTTGACGACCGGCAAGTCAAGAGTGTATGGTTGCGGCTCAGCGATTACTTGTCGACCGGTAAGGAGAGTCTGACGACATGGCGCCTGACACGATGATCGAGGCGAGCGGGTTGACCAAGCGGTTCGGGGCAACCGTCGCGCTGGCCGGGCTCGACCTGGCCGCGCCACGGGGCACCGTCCTCGGGGTGCTCGGGCCGAACGGCGCCGGCAAGACGACCGCGGTGCGCATCCTGACCACCCTCGCCCGGCCGGACGGCGGGACCGCAAGGGTGGCCGGCTTCGACGTGGTGCGCGAGCCCGCGCGCGTGCAACGGCGGATCGGCGTCACCGGCCAGGACGCGACGCTCGACGACCTCCTGACGGGGCGCCAGAACCTGATCATGATCGGCCGTCTCGGCGGTCTCGACCGCCGCGAGGCCCGGGCGCGCGCCAGCGAGCTGCTCGAGCAGTTCGAGCTCACCCACGCCGCCGACCGGATGATGAAGACGTACTCGGGCGGGATGCGCCGGCGGCTGGACTTGGCCGCCGGCATCCTCACGCACCCGCCGGTGCTGTTCCTCGACGAACCGACCACCGGCCTCGATCCGACCAGCCGCGCCCGGATGTGGGAGGTGATCCGTGGGCTCGTCGCCGACGGTACGACGCTCCTGCTGACCACGCAGTACCTCGACGAGGCTGACGAGCTGGCCGACCGGATCGTCGTGATCGATCACGGTCGCGCGATTGCCGCCGGAACGCCGGCGGAGCTCAAGGCGCAGGTCGGTGGCGCCCGGCTCGAGGTCACGCTGGCCGAGGCGCGTCCAGAGGCCCGCGACGCGCTCGACCCGCTCGTCAGCGGATCGATCGCGGTTGCGCACGACGGTCGCCATCTCCGGGCGCCGGTCGAGAGCAGTCCGGGCCTGGCCACGACGGTGGTCCGGGCGCTCGATCACGCCCGCGTTGGGGTCGACGACGTCCAGGTGCGGCCGCCGTCGCTGGACGACGTGTTCTTCGCCCTCACCGGTCACGACGCCCGCGCATGACGACCGAGGCGCTCACCCTCACCACGACGCCGGCGCGGCTCTGCGGCCGCTTTCGGCACGCCGTCCGCGACGTCGCGGTGCTGACAACGCGCAACTTCGTCCACCTGGCGCGCGAGCCGCTGCGGCTGTCCGACGTGACGATCCAGCCGATCCTGTTCACGCTGCTGTTCGTGTACGTGTTCGGCGCCGGGGTCGTCGTGTCCGGCGGCAGCTACACCGACTTCGCGATCGCCGGACTGCTCGCGATGAACCTCACCACGTCGGCGATCGGAACCGCCGTCGGGCTGAGCACCGACCTGCGCACCGGCGTGATCGACCGCTTCCGAACGCTGCCGATCTGGAAGCCGTCCGTGCTCGTCGGACGGTCGCTGACCGACCTGCTCAGCGCGGTCCTGTGCGCCGCGATCGTGCTCGCGACCGGCTTGGTCGTGGGCTGGCGTCCCGATGCCTCGTTCGGATCGACCCTCGCCGGAGTGGGCATCTTCCTGCTCTTCGCCTACGCCGTCTCGTGGGGCTGCGCGTGCCTCGGCCTCGTCAGTCAGGACGCCGAGTCGGCGCAGGGGCTCGGGCTGATCATCCTGTTCCCCCTGGCCTTCGTCTCCAACGCGCTCGTGCCCACCGCCCACATGCCCGCGTTGCTGCGGACGATCGCCGACTGGAACCCGGTCAGCGCCGTCACCACGGCGGCGCGCCAGCTATTCGGAAACCCCAATCCGTCGGCGACGATCCATGCCTGGCCGATGCAACATCCGGTGGTCGCGTCCTTGCTGTGGTCGCTGGCCATGCTCGCGGTATTCGCGCCGCTGGCCAGCGCTCTCTACCGCCGGCGCACCACCGACTAACTGACGACGCCGCGCTCGGTGACCAGCGCGGTCACGAGCGAAGCCGGCGTCACGTCGAACGCCGGGTTGCGACAGGGCGTGCCCTCGAGCGTCAGCGGGTGTCCCGCGGCTGAGCGCACCTCCTCTGGGGCGCGCTCCTCGATCACGATCTCGGCGCCCGTCGGAGTGTCCGGGTCGATCGTGGAGGTCGGGCCCGCGACCACGAACGGGATGCCGGCCGCGCGCGCCGCCAGGGCAAGGCCGTACGTTCCCACCTTGTTCGCCACGTCGCCGTTGGCGGCCACCCGGTCGCAGCCGACGATGACCGCGTCGGCGGCTCCCCCCGCGATCAGGCCGGCGGCGGCGCTGTCGACGATCAGCTCGTACGGGATCCCGAGCTTGGTGAGCTCATACGCGGTCAGGCGGGCGCCCTGGAGGAGCGGCCGCGACTCGGTGGCGAGGACATGCTCGAGGCTGCCGCGGTCGTGGAGCTCGGCGATCACGGCCAGCGCCGTGCCGCGGCCGGGCGCGGCCAGGGCGCCGGTGTTGCAGTGGGTGAGGATCCGCCGGGCGCCGGCCAGCAGGTCGGCGCCGTGGGAGGCGATCGCGTCGCTGGCCGCCTCCTCTTCGGCCTCGATCGCGCGGGCCTCGCTCAGGGCCGCGGCGTGCGGGTCCGCGGCCCCCGCCGCACGAACGGCGCGAGCGACCCGGTCGACCGAGTAGGCCAGGTTGACCGCGGTCGGGCGGGCGTCGCGGAGCGCGGCGCAGGCGCGATCGAGGGCATCTGGCGATGCGGCCAGCTCGATCGCGATCCCGTAGGCCGCCGCCGCCCCGATCAGGGGCGCGCCGCGGATGGCCAGCCGGCGGATCGCGGCGGCTACCTCACCGGCGGTGCGCAGCTCGAGCTCGTGCTCGCGCCACGGCAGCTGGGTCTGGTCGATCGCCTTTAGGACCGCGTCCGCGTAGCGCAGCGCGACAACGCGCGGCGGGGTGGGGCGCGTGGCGCTAATGGCCGGCTAGAGCCGATTCTCGATGCTGAGCGGAGGAGCCTCGGGCGTGGCGGGCTCGGGCGCCTCGGCCGGGGCGCCGTTGTCTAGCCCCAGCGCCTGCTGCAGCTCACCCGACTCGTACATCTCGGTGACGATGTCGCAGCCGCCGACGAGCTCGCCGTCGATGAACAGCTGCGGGATCGTCGGCCAATTCGAGAGGGCCGAGAGCTCCTGGCGGATGCGGGGGTCGGGCAGGACGTTCACGGCGGCGAACGGCTGGCCGACCGACTGGAGGATCGCCACCGTGCGCGCGGAGAAGCCGCACATCGGCTGGTCGGGAGTCCCCTTCATGAACAGGAGCACGGGGTTCTCCTCGATGGCGGTCTCGATCTGCTCGCGCAGCGGGTTGGGCGTCTCGTCGCTCATGCGATGCTCTCCGTGGTTGAAGCCTTTGTCTGGATTGACAGCGCGTGGATGCGGCCCCCGACCTCCGCACCGAACACGTCGTAGACGAGCCGGTGCTGGGCGATTCGGGACAAGCCGGCGAACGCCGGCGCGGAGACGACCGCGTTGAAGTGGTGGCCGTCGCCGGTCACCTCGGCGCTGGCGCCGGGGATGCCCGCCTCGATCCTCTGCTTGAGCTCGGCGGGAGTGGCCGGTGCTCCACTAACTGCCATGCCCTTAGCGTAGCGAGATGCCGTCGCTATACTGAATGAAGCAAGGAGCCGATAATGGATGCGATGATCACACTGACCGACAAGGGCGCCGAGAAGGTTCGCGAGTTCCTCGCCGCGCAGAGCGCGGTCGCCGAAACCGCCGGCCTGCGGGTTGGCGTGCGAGGCGGAGGGTGCTCGGGCTTTCAGTACGCGCTCGCCTTCGATGAGCAGCGCGAGAACGACGAGGTCTTCGAGGACAAGGGCATCCGCCTTCTCGTCGACCAGCCCAGCCTTCCCTACGTGAAGGGCTCGGTAATCGACTTCGTCGACGGGCTTCAGGGCGCCGGCTTCAAGGTCGACAACCCGAACGTGATCGCGGCGTGTGGCTGCGGTTCTTCGTTCCGGGTCGCCGAAGAGGAAGAAGTCTCCGCCGTCTAAGGCCTGCGCCGGCGCTGTCCTCCGTTTGTCCCCGCGGCTTTCGCGGCGAGTTCGGGAACCACGCGCCGCAGCGAGCGGCGGCCTGTGCGTAACGCCCGGAGTCCGCTGTTCACGCAAGGCTCCCGGGAGATGAGCGCCTGGGAGATGCTCATGCCCCGAAGGCGGTGGCGGCTGGGCCAGTTTCGGGCGTTTCGCATCGCGCGTGACCGCGCCCCCGCCGGCCGCGTTACACCGGTTTTACGTGCAAGGAGCGCCACAGGTACATGGACGCGAGCGAGCGGTACGGCCGCCACCGTTCGCCGATCTCGTCGACCTCAGCCGGCTTGGGCATCGCCGGCAACCCGTAGTGGATCATGACTGCGCGGCGAATCCCGAGATCCCCCGACGGCAGGACGTCCGGACGCCTGAGGTGGACGAGCAGGAACAGCTGTGCGCTCCACAGGCCGATGCCCTTGATCGCCACGAGCTCGGCGATCACCTCGTCGTCCGGAAGGTCAAGCAGGCGATCCAGCTGCAAGGACCCGTCCAGGACGTGCTCGGCCAGCGAGCGCACGTACTTGACCTTGGCGTGGCTGAGGCCGGCCGCCGTGCGCAGTTCGTCGGGATCGTCGGCGAGGACCTCCTCGGGCGTCGGCACATGGCCTCCGAACCGGTCGATCAGCCGGTTGAAGATGGCTTGCGCGGCCCTCGTCGACAGCTGCTGCCCGACGATCGAGCGCACGAGCGTGCCGTAGTGGTCGATGGGCCGGCCGGCGAAGAAATTGCCGATGGGCCCGACCTCGTCGATCACCTTGCGGAGCACAGGATCAGCCCGCCGGAGCGCGGCGACGGCCGACTCCTCGGTGACCGCGGGAGGTTCAGGGCTGGCCGGCAACGACTCCCGGCACGCCGGTGTTGGTCGAGTAGCTGGGCTGGAGCCTGACCTCCGGGCGGATCTCGTGCACCGCCTGCGCCACCGCGAGGGCGGACTCGGCGAACCCGGTGGCGATCAGCTTGAGCTTGCCGGCGAACGTCGTGATGTCGCCGCACGCCCAGACGCGCTCCAAGGACGTCTTCATCCCTTGGTCGACGACGATCGCGCCCTTGGCCACCTCGAAGCCCCAGTCCCTCAGCGGACCGAGGGCGGTCTTGAAGCCGAGCTGGAGCAGGATCGCGTCGACCTCGACCTCGATCTCGTGCGCCTCGTCCTCAGAGTGGAACAGGCGCACGCGCTCGACGTTCCCGTTGCCCGAGACCTCCCTGATCTGGAACGGGACGTGCAGGGCGACCTCGCCGCGGTCGGCGGCCTCGAGCACCTGGCCCACGGTGAGCTCATGAGCCCGGAAGCCGGCGCGCCGGTGGACAAGGCTGATCTCGCTCGCGGTGTCGAGCAGGTTGATCACCCAGTCCACGGCCGAGTCGCCGCCACCGACGATCATCACGCGCTTGCCCTCGAACACCGCCCTGTCCCCGACGACGTAGTGCACGCCGCGACCCTCCCAGGTGGTCATGTCGTAGCCCGGAAGCTTCTTTGGCTCAAACGCTCCGTGCCCGCCGGCGACGATCGCGGTCCTGGAGCGCAGATCGCCGCGATCGGTGTGCAGGACCACGACGCGATCCTCTCCCGAACCCTCCCAGGAGATCGCCTCGGCGGTCGTGTTCAGGTGGACCGGGACGTCAAACTGCTCGAGCGACTGGACGCGGAGCAGCTCGACAAGGTCCCGGGCCAGCAGCTTCGGATGCCCGGGGACATCGAAGATCCACTTCTCGGGATACAGGGTGGTGAGCTGGCCGCCCAGCTCAGGCAGCGAGTCGATGATGCGCGAGGAGGCCTCGCGCATGCCCGCCCAGAACGCGGTGCACATCCCGACCGGGCCGGCGCCGATCACGCTCACGTCGCGGACTTCGTCGAAATCGAGAGCCAGCTTGGCTGCTGAGGCGCCGCCGTCAGGCGCCGCCGACCAACCCCCGTCTTCCGTCACCGCTCCACGCCCTCGGTCACGGTCAGCGCGGCGCCGTCGAGCGCGCCGAGCGCCCGCTGGACCGAGCACGAGATGCAGGTGAACGTGGGGGTGTCGCGTAGCGTGTACGAACTCGACTCGGTCGTGCGCAGGCGCTGGACCAGGTCGAGGAAATCGGCGGGATTGTCGGTCTCGAACGCCACCACGAACTCCTGGTCGTCCAGACCGAACGAGTAGCTGGTGTTGAGGTCCACCGACGGGTACTCCCGCCCGACACTGATGTGGTCCTGCATGATCCGCCAGCGTTCGTCGGCGGGCAGGGCATACCAGGCGCGCGTCTTGATGAACGGATAGACGAACAGGTACTTGCCGTGCGCTGGGCGGACCTCCAGGCGCGACTCGTTTGAGTACTCCGAGGGCTTGGTCATGGCCAGGAAGGAGTAAGGGACCTCGCACCACTTCATCAGCCCGCTCTGGGCGAGGACCACGTGGAACTCGTGGATCCGCTCAAGGTTCTGGGCCTGGCTCAGCAGCATCAGGTCGGCGTCGCCACGCGTGCCGACCAGCGAGAAGGTGCGCAGCAGGTGGCCGTCGGCGAAGTCCTCACAAGCGGCGATGAACTCGCGCTTGTCGGCGGCCCGGCGCTCCTCGTCCAGCCGGCGCCATGCCGGGTCGACCTTCAGGAAGGTGTACTTGACGAAATGGCGAACGGGCATGCTTCGGTGATGATACGCAGGCCCCTATGTGCGATCCGCTCTGTTAGATATCCGTTAACGCCAGCCTCTAGCATATGAACACATGCGAGTAGCGATTCTGTCGCCGTACTCGTGGACTTATCCAGGGGGCGTCACGAGGCACATCGAGGCGCTTGCGGAGACGTTCATCGCGGGCGGCCATTACGTCCGGGTGCTGGCGCCGTACGACCCGCCCGACCGCTTCGGCGCGGTCCTGCACCGCGGGGCCCGGCCGCAGGCGATGGAGGATGGGCGGGGACCCGATTACCTCGTCTCGCTCGGCCGCAGCTTCTCGCTTAAGGCCAATCAGGCCGTGTCGAACCTCGGGATCACCGCCTACGCGCTGGCCACCGCCAACCGCGAGCTCCGCACCGGCGGCTACGACGTGGTCCACGTGCACGAGCCGCTCGCGCCGCTCGCGCCCTGGTGCGTCACCGACCATGTGCGGTTGCCGCTCGTCGGGACGTTTCACACCTACAACGAGAACCGCGTCTCGAACGGGATCGCCACCGCGCTTGGCGCGCGGCGCATGCTCAACCATCTGCACGTCCGGATCGCGGTCTCCGAGGCCGCCGCGTGGACCGCACGGCGGTTCTTCGGCGGCCACTACCGGGTGATCCCCAACGGCGTGCACGTCGACCCCCAGCGGGCGGCGCTGGCCGCGCTGCGACCCCAGGGCGACCGCCTGCGGATCGTGTTCGTCGGGCAGGCCGTCGAGCGCAAGGGGCTGCCGCTGCTGCTGCGCGCGTTCGAGGCGCTCCGCGAGCACATCCCCACCGAGCTGACGGTCATCGGGCCGTCGCTGAACGAGCTCTCGCCGCTGATGCTCGACATGCGCGACGTCCGCGTGCTCGGCAAGGTCGACGACGAGACCAAGCGCCTCGAGCTCGAGCGCGGCGACGTGCTGTGCGCGCCGTCGCTCGGGGGGGAGAGCTTCGGCATGGTGCTGACCGAGGCCTTCGCGGCGGGGACGCCGGTCGTGGCCTCGGATATCGCCGGCTACCGCGACGTGGTGCGCGACGGGGTCGACGGGGTGCTCGTCCCCCGCGGTGACGCCCAGGCCCTGGCCGAGGCCTTGCGCGACCTTTGGGATGAGCCGGTGCGCCGGGCCGCGATGGCCCGGGCGGCCGCGCTCGGCGCCGAGCGCTTCGCCTGGTCGCACGTCGCCGAGCAGGTGATGGAGGCCTACGAGGACGCGATCGCGATACCCGAGCCGGCGACAGCGCTTCAGCGCGCCGCCGTGCGGGTGGGCGTGCGCCCCGCCGATTTGAAGCCGCGCATTCCGGCCCAGAGGCTGCCCAGCCTCGAACCCCCGCTGACCGGTCCTGAGCGCCACAGCAAGGCGCTCGGGGCGGCCCGCCGGGTCGGCGTCGCCGCGGTGTCGGTGGGCGGCGCCACGCTGGCCGTGCTGGCACTGCAGAAGATCGGGCTGGCCCACATCGCCTCGGCCCTGATCACCGCCAGCCCCACGCTCGTGCTGCTCGGCCTCGCCGTGATGTGCAGCGCGATGGCGGTTCGCGCCATCTCCTGGCACGCGATCCTGCTCGCGGCACTGCCTCGAGCTCGAGTGCGGTTTGCCGACGCCGCCCAGGGAACGTTCATCGGCGTGCTCATGTCCTCGACCCTGCCCGCGCGCCTGGGCGAGCCTTCGCGTGCCCTGGTGGTGGCGCGAAGAACCGGGCGCCCGCGCGAGAACCTGCCGATCGTGCTCGGCACCGTGGTGTCTCAAACGCTGCTGAACATCGTCGCGCTGATCATCCTCGGGGCGATCATGTTCTCCTCGGTCGACCTGTTCAACGGCCATCAGGACGCACTGCTGGTGGCGGCGATTGCCCCGCTCATGCTCTTGATCGTGGTGCTCCTGTCGCCGATCCTGCTGCGCGCCGCGCCGGAAGGCTCCTCCTCGCGGCTGCACGTCATCGCCGCGCAGATTCGCCGCGCACTGGCCCGCGTGCGCACCGGTCTGATCGTGTTCCGCCGGCCCCGCCTCGGCGCCGTCGCCGCGGGTGCCCAGCTGTCGGCGTGGGCGCTGCAGTGCCTGTCCTGCTGGATTCTGCTGGTGGCGCTCGGGCTCGACAAGCACGCCGGCATCGGCGCCGCCGCCGCCGTCCTGTTCGCCGTCAACATCACCGCGGTCCTGCCCGCCACGCCCGCCAACCTCGGCGTGTTCCAGGCCGCCTGCGCCGCGGTGCTCCACACCGGCTGGCACATCTCCTACGGCGACGGCGTGGCCTACGGCGTCATCCTTCAGGCGGTCGAGGTGACGACGGCGATCGTGATGGGCATGCCGGCGCTGCTCAAGGAGGGCATGTCCTGGCGCGAGGTCCGTCTGCGCGCGATGCACACCACGCCGGTCAAGCTGCCGGCGCGCCCGAGCTCGCGCGGTGCCGAGGCCGGCGCGACCGCCGGTGCCGTCCGCGCGCGCGGTTAGTTCCACAGCGGAGGAGCGGTAGCGCAGCGCGGCAGCCCGCGCGTTCGACATGCATAAGCCGCCATTCGGGTCGCCGGACGCCGGCCGTGGCATGTTTTACACGTGGTGCGTGCACCAGCTGCCACGGCCCGTTGAAATCAGGCCAAACGGCCGGTTATGCATGTCCGGGCGCCGATAGAGCGCGGCCGCGCGGTCAGACCTCGGCCATCGCCGGCGCGTCCTCGGCTGGCTTGCCGGCGCCTTCAGCTCGGAGCTAAGGCTCGGGGCTAAGCCTTGACCATCGCCGGCTCGCCGTCGCCGGCGCCCTGATCCACGGCGTCCGGGTCGGCGTCGGGCAGCTCGTCCAGTCGCGTGGGGTCCTTGTCGGTGCCGGCGATCAGCTCGTCGGCCGCCTGCCGGTCGTTCTTCGGCAGGAAGCCCGACTTCATCCCGAAGTACACCGCCTGCGGGTGGTGGGCGACGATGGCTAGCGTCGACTGCTCGGGCTCGACCGCATACCCGCCCGACAGGCGCAGGCCGATCGACGGTGCGTCGAGCAGGTCGAACACCTTCTCGTGCTCGGACTGCTCGGGGCAGGCCGGGTAACCCCACGAGTAGCGGCGGCCCTGGGCCGGCTCGAGGCCGAGGTCGGCGCGCACGCGACCGTGCAGCCACTCGGCCATCCCCTCGGCCGTCTGCACGCCCAGCCCGTGCACGAACAGCTGCTCGGCAAATTCGCCTTCGGCTTCGAGCCGAGCCATCAGCTCGGTGACCTCGTCGCCGGCGGTGACCGCCTGGATGGCCACTACGTCGATCTCGCCGGACCCGACCGGACGGTAGAAGTCGGCCAGGCAGATCCGGTCGTGACGCGGTTGCCTCGGGAAAACCAGACGGTGTAGCTCTTTCTCACCGGGAGCTTCCGGGTCCCACACGATCAGCTCGTTGCCGTCGGAGTTGCACGGGAAGTAGCCGAGGAGGGCGCGCGGGTGCAGGTAGGTCTGCTCGCGCCACATGCGCTCGAGGCGAGGCTTGAAGTCCTCGCCCACGAGCCGCTTCCACTCCTCGCCCTTCACGCCGCGTCCGCCCCAGTGGAGCTTGAACAGGACGTGCGTGTCGAGGTGCCGGTAGACCTCGTCCATGTCGACCTCGATCTCGCGTACGCCCCAGAACGGCGGCTCGGGGATCGGGTTGTCGGTGGCGACCGCGGCGCGGACCGAGGCGTCGGTCACCGGCGGCGCGTCGTCGTCGGTGTCGTCGGGGCGCTCGCGGAGCTTCTGCGCCGCCTCACGCGTCTTGGCGATCAGCGCCTTGCGCGCCTCGCCGTCGACGAGCTGATCCATCTTCGACAGCCCCTCGAATGCGTCGCGGCAGTAGAAGACCCCGGGCTCGTACACGTCGTCGGACTCGGTGCCGTTCGGGTACAGGACGCGCAGGCCGAAGTTGCGGTTGATCGCGGCGCCGCCGATCAGCAGCGGGAACTCGAGCCCCTGGGAGTGGAGCTCCTGGACGCACGCCGGCATCTGCTTGGACGTCGAGACCAGCAGCGCGCTCAGCCCGATCGCGGTCGCCTTGTGCTCGACGGCGGCGTCGATGATCGTCTGGATCGGCACCTGCTTGCCCAGGTCAACGACGCTGTAGCCGTTGTTGGTGAGGATCGTGTTGACGAGCGACTTGCCGATGTCGTGGACGTCGCCGAACACGGTCGCGAGGACGACCGTGCCCTTGGTGTAGCCCTCGATCCTGTCGAGGTACTGCTCGAGCTGCTTGACCGCCCGCTTCATCACCTCGGCCGACTGGAGCACGAACGGCAGGATCAGCTCGCCGGCGCCGAACTTGTCGCCGACCTCCTTCATCGCGGGGAGCAGCACCTCGTTCAGCGTCGGCACCGCGCCGATCTTGTCGACGCTGCGGTCGATCCAGTCCTCGACCCCCTCCTTCTTGCGGCGGAGGATCTGGTAGTGGAGCGCCTCCTCGGGCTCCATGCCGGCGGTCGGGTCGGCCTTCTCGGCCTCGGCCTCGGATTCGCCTTTGGACTCGAAGTGGGCGATGAAGCGCTCGAGCGCGTCGTCGCGGCGGTTGAACACCAGGTCGTCGGCCAGCTCCCGCTCATCGGTCGGGATCTCGGCGTACGGGGTGATGTGGTTGGGGTTGACCATCGCCAGGTCGAGCCCCGCCTCGACGCAGTGGTGCAGGAACACGCTGTTGAGCACGGCGCGTGCGGTCATGGACACACCGAAGGACACGTTGCTCACGCCGAGGCTCGTTTTGACCCCGGGGATCTGCTGCTTGATCTTGCGGATCCCCTCGATCGTCGCCACGGCGCTCGGCCGCCACTCCTCGTCGCCCGTGGTCAGCGTGAACGTGAGGCAGTCGAAGATCAGCAGCTCGGGGTCGAGGCCGTGCTCGTCGCAGCACAGCTGCTTGAGCCGCTGCGCGATCTCGAACTTGCGCTCGGCCGTCTTGGCCATCCCGACCTCGTCGATGGTGAGCGCAATCAGCGCCGCCCCGTGCGCCTTGGCCAGCGGAACCACCCGGTCGAGCTTGGCCCGTCCGGCCTCGAGATTGATCGAGTTGACGATTGCGCGGCCCGGAATCTGCTGGAGCGCGGTCTCAATGACCTCGGGCTCGGTCGAGTCGACCTGGATCGGCGCGGGCTGGGTGAGCGAGATCCGCTTGACCACCTGACGCATCTGCTCGGCCTCGTCCTGGCGCTCGGTCAGGGCCACGCATACGTCGAGCACGTGCGCGCCGCCGGCGACCTGATCCTCGGCCACGGTCAGCAAACCGTCGTAGTCGTCGGCCAGGAGCATCTCCTTGGCCTTGCGCGATCCCTGCGAATTGACCCGCTCGCCGACGAGGGTCGGGCGAGGGTCCTGGACGGCGGGTGTCGCCGCGATCATGCTCGAGAGGTGGGGCGGGCGTTTGGCCGGCCGCTCGCCGGGCATGCGCCCGTGGGCGCGCTCGGCGATCGCCGCGATGTGCGCCGGCGTCGTGCCGCAGCAGCCGCCCACGATCGAGATCCCGTAGCGCTCGATGAACTCGCCAAGGACGTTGGCGAGCGGCTCGGGCTCCTCGGGGAAGATCGTCTCGCCGTTCCGGCCCTGAAGGGGGAGGCCGGCGTTCGGGATGCAATGGACCGGGACCGGGCAGTTCTCGCCCAGGAACCGGATCGCGTCGCGCATGTCCTCGGGGCCGGTCGAGCAGTTCAGTCCGATCACGTCGACGTCGAGCGCCTCGAGCGTGGTCAGAACCGCGCTGATGTCGGTGCCGAGGAGCATCTTGCCGCCCTGGGGGAGCAGCGACACGCTGCATTGGATCGGAACGCTCCGGCCCGCCTGCTTGAAGGCTTCTCTTGCCCCGAGGACGGCCGCCTTCACCTCGAGGATGTCCTGCGCGGTCTCGATGATGATCAGGTCCGCGCCGCCCTTGATCAGCGCATGCGCCTGCTCCTCGAAGACGGTTGCCAGCTCGGCGAAGGTGATCTGGCCCAGGGTGGGGTCGTCGCTCGCCGGCAGGAAGCCGGTGGGGCCGATGGAGCCGGCCACGAAGCGGTGCTCGCCGGCCGCCTTGCGCGCGATCTCCGCCGCCTTCTGGTTGATCTCGAAGGTGTGGTCCTGAAGGCCCCACTCGGACAGCTTCAGCCGTGAGGCCTGGAAGGTGTCGGTCTCGAGCACCTCGGCGCCGGCGTCGAGCATCGCGGTATGCACACCCTCGATCACGTCGGGGCGGTTCAGCACCAGCACCTCGTGGCAGCGGCCGGGCAGCCGGTAATCGTTCTCGAGGCTCAGGTCGAACTGCTCGAGCGTGGCGCCCATGCCGCCGTCGTAGACGATTACGCGCTCGCGCGTGGCGGCCAGGAAGTCGCGCATCGGCGCGATGCTAGCAAACCTTGACATGAGTCTGTCAAGGTTAACGGTAGCGCTGGGGGGTTCTCTGGGGGGTTCTTCTACAAGGCGCCGCCGTCAGGCGCCGCCGACCATTCGATTAAGTCCCCGCGCGCGGGACGAGGCGGGACATCACCACCTGCGAGCGGGTCCGCTGCACGAGGCCGTCGCGCTGGAGCTCCATGATCAGTCGCTCGAGGCCGGCGTTGTCCTGAGTGCGGACCCGCGCGATCGCGTCCGCCTCACCGGTGACGCTCCAGGCCTCGACCACCTCCGGGTGGAGACGGAGCGTGTCGGCGACCTCGTCGAGCAGGATGCCCGGGGCGTAGAACAGCTCGATCAACGCCTCGGTGTGGTCGCCAAGTGCGTCGTGGTCCACGATCGCGGTGAAGCCCTGGACGGCGCCTTGCTGGCGAAGCCGGTCGACGCGACGCTTGACCGCCGGCGCCGAGAGCGAGACGCGACGGGCGATGTCGTCGTAGGTGCGACGCCCGTCCTCGACGAGCAGCGCAAGAATCTGACGATCTTGGTCGTCCATGCGGCGATCTGTTGCGGAGGTTACATCGATTTCGGCATCGACAACCGCCGGAGGCCGGGGTAGGCTGCTGGTCATGGCCGCGTCAGGAACCCTTGCCCGCGTCGTGTTTGACGAGGCGCACAGCGAGGCGTGGACGATCCGCCCCGAGCTGGCGCGCCAGATGCAGCCCGCCCATCCCGGCGATGCCTCCTACGCCCGCGCCGCCGGCGCGCTGGCTTCGCGGGAGTTCGTCGTCGCGCCCAACGTGGATCAGCCGCTGAGCGCTCGGACGCTCGCCGACTGCGGCGTGCTCGTGATCGCCCACCCCTCGGATCCCGCCTGGGAGCGGACCACCGGCACCGGTTCGCCGCCGCTCTCGAGCGAGGAGCTCGATGCGATCGAGGCGTTCGTGGACGCCGGCGGCGGGCTGATCGTGCTCGGCGAGACCGAGCAGGAGAAGTACGGCAACAACCTGAACGAGCTGCTCGCGCGATTCGGGTTACACCTGGAGAACGACACGGTCCAGGACTACGAGCACTACCGGGACGCGCCGAGCTGGATCCTGGCCGAGCTCGCCGACGGAAGCCGGGGTCGCTCGGGTGATCTCCTCGCGCGCGTGAACGAGGTGTGCCTGTACCGGGCGACGACGATCTCGCCCGACAACGGTGCGGCCGTGCTGGCCCGCACCCACACCACCGCGTCGGTACCGGACCGGCCGTTGATCGTGGCCGCGACCCACGGCCGGGGGCGGGTTGTGGTGCTCGCCGACTCCGACCTGTTCGGCGACGACTGCATCGACGACCTCGACCACCGGACTTTGTGGCTGAACCTCGTTTACTGGGCCGCGCGCTCCGACGGCGGAACTTGGCCGGTCCAGGCAGCCCGCGACGGCGCCGGTCCCGAGCACGACCCGGCTTGGGTCCGGCTGCGCGACGAGACCAACGCGCTCGCGGCGCTGCAGGCCGCGGACGGCTCGCTCGATGGCGATCACGACACGGCCCGTGCGCACTTGGAAAGAATCATCAAAGCCGTCGAAACGCTCGCGCCGCGCTTTCCGCACCAGGCGGACTACCTGAGCGCCGTGGTCGAGGACCTGCGGGCGTGGGACTTCGGCAAGCCGGACTTCACGCGCGCGCTCGAGCTGTTCCGGCCTGAGCTACAGCGCGTCGACGGGATCGAGCACCTGGCGCTGTTCCCGATGTACAAGCAGAACGGCTCGCGCGACACGTGCTTCGAGGCGCTGATCGTGCGGGTGCCGTGGCCGGAGTGGATCTCCGATTTGGAACGGACGCAGTTCGACAACCCGAAGTTCGTCCCGGTCGAGTTGATCGACGCGACCGCCGGCTATGACAGCGAGTGCGCGGTGCTGTTCCCGGAGACCGTGAGCGTGGCCGGGCGCCCCGTCAGCAACTTCGGCGCGATCTTCTGCGACCGCGAGTCCGAGCGCCTGCGCCGAGTGGGCGGAGCCGCCGCCGATCTGTTGCGCCTGAACCTTCCCCCGGACGCCGCCTGCATGCTGGCCAGTCCGGCCATCTCGCAGCAGGCCTACATCCTCTGGGACCTGATCCACGATCGAAATCACAGCCACGGCGATCTGCCGTTCGATCCGTTCATGATCCGCCAACGCGCGCCCTACTGGATGTACTCGCTCGAGGAGCTGCGCTGCGATTTGACGACGTTCGGCCAGGCCGTCGAGCTCGAGGCCGAGGGGGTGTCGTTCGCGCGCTACGTGCAGTACGCGATCCTGCTCGACCGCCTGCTTCGCTTTCCGATCACGGGCTCGCGCGTGCGCAATTACGACGGCTTGGGCGGCCAGCTCCTGTTCGCCTATCTACACCGCCACGGCTACCTGCACTGGACCGACAACCAGCTCACGATCGAATGGGACCGGGTGACCGACGGTGTGGCGTCCTTGCGTCACGAGGTCGAGGAGCTCTACCGGCTCGGCATCGATCGCACCAAGCTCCAGCACTGGACGGCGGCGCACGACCTGGTGGCGGCGAGCGTCGCGCCGGCGACGGGATCGAAGTGGACCGCGTCGGCGCGCGACTTCACGGACGTGGAGGATCCGCGCCCGTACATCGACCTGGTGCGCGACGACGAGTTCCCGCTGTCGATCTTCTATTCGTCGCTGAAAGCTAAGCTCGCCGCGTGAACGCGCAGCGGGGCTTCGCCTCGGACAACTCGGCCACGGTCCACCCCGACGTGCTCGCGGCGATCGCCCGCGTGAACTTGGGGCATACGTTCGGCTACGGGCATGACGACTACACCCACGAGGTGGAGCGGCGGGTCGCGGGCAACTTCGGCGATGAGGCGCGGGTGTTCTTCGTGTTCAACGGCACCGGCGCCAACGTCGTCTCGCTGCGCGCGGCGTGCCGGCCGTTCGACGCGGTGATCTGTGCCGACACCGCCCATCTGAATGTCGACGAATGCGGGGCGCCGGAGGCAATCGCCGGGATCAAGCTGCTGACCGTCCCGGGCGTCGACGGCAAGCTCACGCCCGAGACGGTGATGTGTCGGGTGGCGCGGGTCGGGGATGAGCACGCGGTGCAGGCACGGGTGCTGTCGATCTCGCAGTGCACCGAACTGGGGACGCTGTACGCACCGGAGGAGCTGCGCGAGCTCGCGGCGGTGACGCACGAGCGCGGGCTCGTGCTACACGTCGATGGCGCGCGGTTGTCGAATGCGGCTGCCGCGCTCGGGGTGCCGCTTGGCGAGGTCGCCGCCGGAGCGGATCTCATCTCCTTCGGCGGAACCAAGAACGGCCTGCTTGGGGCCGAGGCGGTGGTGACCGTGAGCCCGGAGCTCGCGGGCAGCTTCCTGTACATCCGCAAGCAGTCGATGCAGCTCGCGTCGAAGATGCGGTTCCTGGCCGCCCAGTTCGACGCGATGCTCTCCGACGATCTGTGGCTGCGCTGCGCGGGCCACGCGAACGCGATGGCCGCCCGCCTGGCGGCCGCCGTGGAAGACACTCCGGGTCTGACGATCACGCGGCCCGTCCAGACCAATGCCGTGTTCGCGACGCTGCCGCCGGCCGTCATCGGACGGCTGCGGTCGGACTTTCCGTTCTACGTATGGGACGAGGTCTCAGGCGAGGTCCGGTGGATGTGCTCGTGGGACACCACCGAGGACGACGTGGACGGCTTCGCGGCCGCCGTGCGCCAGACGCTGGCTCAGGCTGCAGCTTGATCGGCCACGCAGCGGTTCTCGATCCGCCCCACGCCGTCGACCTCGACCACGACCACGTCGCCGTCCTTCAGCAACAGCTGCGGCTCGCGGCGGTAGCCGACGCCACCCGGCGTGCCCGTCAGGATCAGATCGCCCGGCTCGATCGTGGCGAACTCCGAGATCGTGCTGACCAGCGTCGCCACGTCGAAGATCAGCAGATCGGTGCTCGCCTCCTGTGTCTTCTCGCCGTTCACGAACGTCCGGAGGGTGAGCGGCTCGGTTATCTCGTCGAGCGTCACGAGGCCGGGCCCTACCGGGGTCGACGCGTCCCAGGCCTTGCCTTGCAGCCACTGATGGCTCTTGTACTGGTAGTCGCGCATCGAGACGTCGTTGGCCACGGCGTAGCCGGCGACGTGCGCGAGCGCGCGCTCCGGCGGAACGCGCCGGCCGCGCTCGCCGATCACGACGACCAGCTCACCCTCGTAGTCGATCGCCTCGCTTTCCGGCGGAAGCGGGATGTCGTCGTAGGGGCCGGTCAGGGTGGTGGTGAACTTCGTGAACAGCACGGGGTAGTCCGAGCGCTCCCGCTGCGTCTCCTCGATGTGCGCCGCGTAGTTGAGGCCGACGCAGATGACCTTGCCGGGATGGGGCACGACGGCGCGCCTTCGCAGATCCGACGCCGGGAAGGCCGAGTCGGGCTCGAGCGGCGGGTCGCGCAGGACGGACCGAGGGGTGTCGGGACCGAGCTCCTGGATCCCCCGCAGCGGCACGGCTTGATCGCCGTCGATGAGCACGGCCATGGAAGCTCCCTCGTGCACGACGGAGGCGAAGCGCATGGCGCGGAAAGATACGGATCGCTCGCCGCGGCTGACCCTAAGCGTACGGACAGCAAGCTACGCTCCGTGGCGCAACGTTTGCCGTGGCGGCGGGTTGTGATTTGTGGTTGCGCGGACTTAGGAAACAACTGAAGGCCCGATCGACTGGCATCAGCAGGGGGCTCGTGCTCACGCTGGCGGTGACGGTGGCGTGGCTTGCCGGCGCCGGCAGCGCGCTCGCTCAGCCGGCGGTCAGCGTGTTCCCGAGCCCCGGCACGAGCTACAACCTGCCCGGGGAGCAGATCACGTTCCGGGGGATCCCGGCGTCGCAGATCGGACAGATCACGGTCACCGGGTCGAGCTCGGGCGCCCACAGCGGGACGATCGAGGCCGATTCCGACGGCGACGGCGGGAGCTTCATCCCCAGCCAGCCGTTCACCCCGGGCGAGACCGTGACCGTGAGCACCGGGCTGAACATCATCGGCGGGTCGAACGGATCGTTCCAGTTCAAGATCGCGGTTCCCTTCGGGACGTTCACCCCGGAGAAGCTGCCGGTGGTCCCCGCCGGGTCGAATGGGGTCCAGTACTTCCATTCGCAGCCCGGTCTGGCGCCGGCGTCGATCACGGTCAACCGGCGCTCGTCCGCTGCCTATGACGGCGACATCTTCCTCACCCCGCAGTACGGCCCCGTCCAGAACGGGCCGATGATCCTCGACCCGTCCGGCGGGCTGATCTGGTTCCAGCCGGTACCCGCGAACGAGATGGCGGCCGACTTCCGGGTGCAGCAATACGAGGGGCAGCCGGTGCTGACCTGGTGGCAGGGCTACAGCAACAACGGCTCCGGAGACGGCGAGGGCGTTATCTACAACACCTCCTACCAGCAGATCGCCACCGTGCAGGCAGGCAACGGGCTCCGGGGGATGGACCTGCACGAGTTCCTCATCACGCCCCAGGGCGACGCCTGGATCGTCGGCGTCTCGCCGGTCCACTACGGCAGCCTCAAGCGCGCGCTGATGGACGCGGTCGTCCAGGAGATCGACATCAAGACCGGCCTGGTCCTGTTCGAGTGGCACGCGCTCGATCACGTCCCGATCAGCGCGTCCTTCTTCAAGACCAACGCGCCCGGATTGGTGTACGACCCCTACCACCTGAACTCGGTCTCGCTCGACACCGACGGCAACCCGATCATCTCGATGCGCAACACGTGGGCGGTCTACAAGGTCAACGCGCAGACCGGAGCCATCATGTGGATCCTCGGCTCAAACCAGAACCAGTTCAACCGGAGTGCCGGCACGAGCACGGTGTTCCAGCACGACGTCCTCGTGCAGCCGGACGGCACCTTCACCGTCTTCGACGACGGTGGTGGCCCGCCCACGGTCAGGGCGGGA
>Ga0187770_10000271_pt1 | contig 25884 bp, 22 predicted proteins | sample 0116_SJ02_MP02_2_FD_133154 | JGI IMG/M metagenome (GOLD analysis project Ga0187770, IMG submission 133154) | Tropical peat soil microbial communities from peatlands in Department of Meta, Colombia - 0116_SJ02_MP02_20_MG | ecosystem: Environmental > Terrestrial > Soil > Wetlands > Peat | place...
ATATCAAGAAGCCTCAAAGCGTTAGCAAAAGAACTTGAAATTCCGATAATAGTATTGTCCCAACTTTCCAGGAAGGTGGATGAAAGGGGCGGTGACCATAAACCCATACTTTCTGATCTCAGGGAATCCGGCGCAATAGAGCAGGATGCAGATATTGTGGCCTTCCTTTACAGAGAGGAATATTACAAAAAAAACAGTGAAAGAAAAAACACAGCAGATCTTCTTCTCCAGAAGCAGAGGAATGGTCCTACCGGAGAAATTCAGATAGTCTTCAGCAAGGAAAGCGTCCGGTTCGATAATCTGGATAAATTTTCAAGTTACCTGGAAGCACAGAACACAGTGGCGGGCGAAGAGGTTTAGAGTATTGATTATGGAGAGGTTAAAGTCCTTTTTTCTTGATTTAGCGAAATTCACAATTTTTTCATTCAATGCGGTAAAATTTGTCCCCAAAAGCATGTTAAAGCCCTCCGAAATCTTAAGGAACATTTCTTCGATCGGCGTCCAGTCGGTACCTATCGTAATTGCAACAGGTTTATTTTTAGGACTTATCCTCGGCCTCCAGTTAAGCGGTGCTATGGAAGCGGTGATTGCCGGTACTGCCCAGTATATAAGCGGAGCTCTTTCCGTCAGTCTTGTCAAGGAAATCGGCCCCGTATTCACATCACTAATAGTTGTAAGCAGGATCTGTTCATCAGTTACCGCCCAGCTTGGAACGATGAAGGTGACTGAACAGATTGACGCTCTTAAAACCCTGGCTGTAAACCCTATAGAATACCTTGTTACTCCCAAGCTTATAGCCGGTATTTTTGCCCTGCCTGTCCTTGGCTTTATCTCGATTACATCATCGATGATCGGTTCCTGGCTGATGATGATCCTCTTCTATGATATATCCACTACCTCTTATTTAGAATTTGCGCAAGCCACTCTGAAGATCAGATATGTTATTGAGTCTTTCTCAAAGCTGATGATAATCGGCGGCTTCCTCCTCCTCGTAAGCACCTATTGCGGATTCGAAACAAAGAACGGAGCTGCCGGTGTGGGTGAATCAACAATAAGGTCAGTTGTTATCAGCAGCTTCTTAGTAATCCTGCTGGATTACATACTCGGAGCAGTATTCCTCCTGTTTCATGGGGGAGGTTTCTGATGGCCAATAAGATAGAAATATTATCTCTAAGTAAAACTCTGAATGGAAAAATAGTACTCCATAATATCAACCTCAATATTATAGAGGGTGAAACATTCACCATCATCGGGCAGAGCGGAGTAGGCAAAAGTGTCCTGCTTAAGCATATTATTGGTCTTATGCTCCCTGACAATGGTCAAATATATATAGATGGAGAAAAGATAGATTACGAGAATTCTCAGAAAGCCGATGAAATCCGCCATAAATTCGGCATGCTTTTTCAGGGAGGGGCTCTGTTTGATTCGCTGACTGTAGGAGATAATATTCTTTTCGCACTTGACCACCTTCGTTCTGATCTGAATGAGTCGGAAAAGCAGGAATTTATGCTGAAGACCCTTGAACTTGTAGAACTTCCAGGGATTGAGAATCTTATGATTGCTTCCCTTTCAGGCGGTATGATGAAAAGGGTGGCTCTTGCGAGAGCGATGGTAGCCGAACCGTCGATTATACTTTTTGACGAGCCGACAACCGGCCTGGATCCGATTACAACTGCCAATATCAACGATCTGATAAAACATCTCAAGCAGAAACTCAAAACTACATTTATCATAGTTACACATGACATCAAAAGTGCTAAATTCTATTCAGACAGGATTGGCATGCTCTATGATGGAAACCTTATTTTCATCGGGACACCGGAAGAACTGGAAAAAACCGATAATCCTTATGTAAGACAGTTTACAGAGGGAAGATATGAAGGACCTATAACAGATGATTATAATGCAGCTTTTGAGAGCATACTTTATAATAATGTAAAATCAAAAAAAAGAGGTGGCGTTTATGGAAAGGGGTAAGAGAATCAATAATTTGACCCTTGGCGCTTTTATTTTTGCAGGGATCGTTCTCTTTTTTATATTTATCTATTTCGCCGGTAAATTCAGCTTTCTCCTAGGAGGGGGCTACAGCCTTTCCATTCAGTATAATTTCCTTGATGATCTTCAGCCTGGTGCAAAACTACGGGTTGCAGGAGGGCCGGCAATAGGTTATGTTAACGATATATCTTTTGAAAAAGGTAATATTGTTGTCAAAGTGCTTATTGATGGCAGATACAAAATAAACAGGGGGGCCAGTTTTTACATTTACTCCACAAGTCTTGTCGGTCAAAAATACATCAATGTATCCGGTTATGATTCCACGGCAAGTGAATTTTTTACGAACAACGAATATATAATCGGCATATCGCCATTCGGTTTCTCACGGACATTTGAAATTGCCGGATCTGCTATTAATAATCTGCTTTCAACGAATAACAGTGACGTTGCAAATAAACTCAAACAGACCTTTCAGAATACCATGGACCTCATCGCAGGTCTTAACAGGATAGTTAAGGAAAATGAAGGAGACCTCAGGGAGAGCATCCATGATCTAAGCTATGGTCTTAAAAATTTCACTGATATAATGGGAAGAGTCGATCAAACTATGGCAAACCTAGAATCTTTCACAAAGAAACTAAACAGCAGTATGAATTCTCTCACTCCGAACCAGATCGGTGAGCTTGTAAGCAATGTAACGACCCTTAGCTTTGAGCTGAGAAACCTTTCCATAGATATCGAAAAGCTTTCATATGACAAATCAAGCCCCCTCTCACTTATAAGGGATAAGGAAACAAGGGAGAGATTAGATATAACCCTGAAAAATCTCGAGATATTCAGTCAGAAAATCAGTTCAAATCCTTCCTCACTTATTTTCGGAAGCAAGTAAGGATACCTTATGATACCATTGAGGGACGAGAACCCCCCCAGGAGCTTCCCGCTTGTAAACAGCATTCTAATAATTGCCAATGTTATCGTTTTTATTCTTCAGATATCTTCAGAAGCAAGGGATAATGACCTGATTTACAGATTTTCCCTTATCCCCCGAATTTTTTTTAATGATCCGTTCTCCAACTGGTATAGACCTTTAACCTATCTTTTCCTTCACGGGGGATACTTCCATATTATAGGAAACATGCTTTTTTTGTTCATTTTCGGCGGAAACATTGAAGACATTCTTGGCCATGGACGTTATTTGCTTTTTTATCTGATGGTGGGTGTTTGCGGCGGACTGTTCCAGGCCGCACTTACAAGTCATTCTCCCGCACCGATTATTGGAGCCAGCGGGGCCATTTCAGGCGTATTGACAGCCTATATTCTGCTTTTCCCGTACAGGAGGATACTCACTCTTGTTTTTCTGGGATTTTTTATAATGCCCGTGAGAATACCGGTATTCATATACATAACCATATGGATTGCGGGTCAGTTTCTTGGCCTGTTTTCAAGCGTCTTGAATGAAAGCGGTTCAAATGTTGCCTATTTCGTGCATTTTGGTGGCATCATCGCCGGTTTTTTATATATCTATGTTCAGAGAAGAAGGCTGCTCAGAAGATATTATGCCTGATTCAACTGGCTCTGTTCAAGGTATTTCAACCCCTTCCTTCCGATATCCTTCCTGTAAGTGACACCCTGATAATCTATGCGTGTAGCCTTTTCATATGCCCTGATTATTGCCTCCGTAAGATTGCTCCCGAGCGCCGAAACACACATCACGCGTCCTCCATCAGTTAAAAGAGTTCCGTCCTGCCTTTTCCTGGTTCCCGCATGGAAAACATAGATTCCTGATTCATCATCCAGATCGCCGCTGATCTCATACCCCTTTGAATAATTTCCAGGGTAGCCCTGAGAAGCAAGAACGACACCCGCACAATAACCTTTTTCAAGTTCGACATTTACCCTTCCAACCTTGCCTCTGACTGCAGCTGTTATTATATCAATAAGGTCTGTTTTTAGAAGAGGAAGTACTACCTGAGCTTCAGGATCTCCCAGCCTGATGTTATATTCAATGACAAAAGGACCACTGGCTGTTAGCATAAGCCCCAGATATAGAAATCCAGAGTATGGACATCCATCTTTCTGCATACCTATCAGGGTCGGACGAATTATATTTTCTTCTATGACTTTCTTGGAATCCTCGTCTAAAAACGGAACAGGTGCGTAAGCTCCCATACCTCCAGTATTAGGCCCGAGATCGTTATCATATATCCTTTTATGGTCCTGTGCCGGGGAGAGCCATTTAAAATCATACCCATCAGTTATAATAAAAACACTTACTTCAACACCTTCCAGCATCTCCTCAAGGATAACCCTCTCTCCTGCGCTACCGAATTCCCTATCGATCATGATCCTCTTTATAGCTTCATGAGTCTCTTCCATTGTCCCGCAGACAACAGTTCCCTTCCCCGCAGCGAGCCCGTCCGTCTTTACAACTAACCCCCTCCCGGAAGCTTTGACATAATCTAATGCCATACCAGGATTATCGAATATCCGGAATTTCGCTGTAGGAATACCATAGCGTGCCAGAAACTCCTTTAAATAGGCCTTGCTCCCTTCAAGTCTTGCAGCTTTTGAAGAGGGGCCGAATACAGTTGCTTTGGTTTTTTTCAAAATATCAGCAATTCCCTCAGTAAGTGGCTTTTCCGGCCCCACTACGACCAGATCGATTTTTGCCAGCTTTATGAACTCCTTAATATCGTCGAAGGGACTGCTGAGGTCCACCGGAACGTTTCTTCCATACTTGGAACTACCCCCGTTGCCTGGAAGTATGAACAGATTATCGCACTCCGGACTCCTTGATAGAGACCACGCAAGCGCATTTTCCCTTCCCCCGCTGCCTATTACAGCTATGTTCATAAGTAAACTCCCGACAGAAATCGCTAAACAATATTATAGCATGGAGAAATGAAAACTGCACACGCATTCATACAGTAGATGGCCGTAAAAAAGTTATCTGAAATTGATAAAAAGCCCTTGCCAGCTTATAATGATCTTTATTCAATCCACAAAACTTAGTCAAGGAAGGATTTATGCTTACATTTCAGGATGTGATATTTAAACTGAAGGAATACTGGAGCAAACAGGGTTGCCTTATCAGAGAGCCTTATGACCTTGAAAAGGGAGCTGGCACTTTTAATCCCGACACTTTTCTGCGCTCGCTGGGACCCGAACCATGGAAAGTTGCCTATGTTGAACCATCTCGCCGCCCTACTGATGGAAGGTACGGAGAGAATCCCAACCGCCTTGGATATTATTTCCAGTTCCAGGTGATTATAAAACCATCTCCCGATAATATACAGGATCTCTATTTAAAGAGTCTGGAATATCTTGGAATTGTTTTGAAGGAGCATGACATTCGATTCGTTCATGACGATTGGGAATCCCCAACTCTCGGGGCATGGGGACTAGGCTGGGAGGTCTGGCTGGACGGTATGGAAATAACTCAGTTCACATATTTCCAGCAGGTTGGGAGTATTGACCTTTCACCTGTTCCGGTTGAAATAACATATGGAACTGAGAGAATCTGTATGTACCTTCAGAATGTTAATCATTATAAGAATATAAAATGGAACTCCGAATTTACTTACGGCGACCTTCACGAACAGCTTGAGTATGAGTTTTCAAAGTACAATTTCGAGATAGCAGACATCGGCCTTTACAGGAGGCTTTTCGATGATTATGAAGCCGAATGTTTTAAAGCAATAGATAGGGACGCAGTTCTGCCGGCTTACGATCTTACCATGAAATGCTCCCATATTTTTAACATACTTGATGCAAGGGGGGCCATTTCCGTAACTCAAAGAGAAAGCTATATCCTGCGGGTAAGAAAGCTTGCTTCAGCATGCGCTTTAGCGTTTTTAAAAAAGAGGGAAGATCTGGGCTTTCCACTTTTGAAAAACCATAAAAATATTCCAATATGACAACGAGATATTTCACGCTTTCCACTATAAAACCCTCTCTTAAAAACATTCTTGGACGTCTGGGTTATAATAAAAAGAAAACCAGACTGGATGAAAGATCACTCGAATTGATAAAAAGTGAACTTGATAACTCGTTACAATTTATAAAGCCTGAGGGTTTAAGCCGCGATTGTTCGGTTTTCCTGCCAGACCAGCAAACAGTAAATGCCGGCGGTATCGTTTTTCATTCAAAAAAACTTGCTTTGATCATGAAAAACTCTTCTTCAGCTACCATATTTGCCTGCACAATTGGCAGTAAAATCACAGATGAGATAGCAGGACTGTCGGAAAAAGGTGAAATGTCGAGAGCAGTGATCCTTGATTCCATCGCCAGTGAAAGTGTTGAAGCCCTCGCCGAATATATTAACGGCCTGCTCGCCAGGGAGAAGGTTCTTTTAAGTCTCTGGCCATCGAAAAGATTCAGCCCCGGTTATGGAGACTTAAAGACAAACTCACAGCCTGCGATATTGAGGCTACTTGAAGCCAAAAGAATAGGCCTCTCATGCAGTCGTGATAGCTTTACGCTGGTGCCGGAAAAATCCATAACCGCCATAATAGGATGGAATTCCTACGCAGCTCCCCTAACCTGACCTTGCTTAATTAAGTCTAATTGATTTATTTCTCAAAATCTGTTAAAATAAAAGGCTTTTTAATATTTGCCCTATCGGCCCCGGACGGAGGTGATAGGAGGTCATGGAAAACATCTTATTAAAAATGGATATTTATCAAAGCCTCCGGAAGGGTGAATTGGGTCCGGCGGAAGAGATGACCCTCAAGGGTATGGAAGATGATATTCACAATCCGGATTACGAAAAAATATTAAAGATTATAAAATTTTGGCAAAACCGAAAGGAACTGTTTAACTACGAGGCGGGAGGCGGTGAGGTTCTGATTGGAGAATGGGAGAGGTTTCTAGAATTTTGCAACGATCAGCGGATTGACAATAAAAAAGCTGTTTTATCAATAAAAAATTATGTTTATAGCAGGGCAGTTGAATTCCTTATAGAATCGTACAGGCTTTCTCCAGTTCCAGAAAGGGAAACATTAATAGTTCTGGGAGAGGCTTTTTATGAAATCGGCATACTCGATAAGGCCGTTGAAACACTTGAATATGCCTTGTCCATGACAAGAGGGGACGAAGATATAAGGATCTACATTCTTCTGGGCGATATTTATCATGAGATAGGCGAGAATGATTCAGCTATGGTCATGTTTAATGAGGCTTTTTTGAGGTTTCCCCAGCTTGTGAATATTGACGACATCGAATTTCCCGCTATAAAAAAGCTTCATTCTTCTGTTGCGCAAGACGGTTTTCAGGATAATGAGATTCTCGAATGGATAGCTGTTTACGGCTATCTTTATGAGGTCTTGACAGCCCGTAGAAAACTGGAATACAACGACTATATGGAATTGAAAGAGAAAATCCTGGATTATGAAAAATCGCTTAATATTGATAAAAAGGTAAGGAATATTATTGTTCCCAGGCTTATTAACTTTTACCTGTGGCTTCTTGATTACTACATATACCAGCTCGGTGCTTACAGAACGGCGGAAAATGTCGCCAGGAGGATACAGGATCTGATAGGAATCTCGAACTGCAGTCTGGAAACTAAAAACAAACTCGCCAGTCGAGCTGCGATTTTATTTAAGGGCCTCCTTGCAAAACAAGGAGCAAAAAAAAAGCGCTGAAAAGGCAGACCTCTTATAAGGACAGTTTATGGCAATTGTTGCTGTAGGTTCTCTGGCATTCGACAGCATTAATACTGTGAAGGGTAAAAGGGAAAGGATGCTGGGTGGATCCCTTACACATTTCGCTAATGCGGCCTATTTTTTATCGAAACCGCACCTGATAGGTATTGTTGGCGGAGATTTCAGCAGTGAAAACTGGGATTTTATCAGGTCAAAAGCCGGCAGTATCGAAGGAATTGACATATTAAAAGAGGAAAAGAGCTTTTTCTGGGAGGGAGTTTATTCCGAGGATTTTGAGAAGCGTGAAACGATAACCACTGAGCTGAACGCCTTTGCAAAGTTTGATCCTGTTGTCCCTTTCTCATACAGGAAAAGGCCTTTCATACTTTTTCTCGCTAATATCGACCCGGAAATCCAGAAAAAGGTCGTTTTACAAAGCCCTGAGAGCACTCTAAAGATTCTCGATACAATGAACTACTGGATCAGCAGCAGTTATGAAAAACTCTCGGCTGTTCTCAATGTTGTGGACGGTATTATAGTCAATGAAGAGGAGGCTTTCCTGCTTACAGGTGAAAAAAATATTGTCATGGCGGCTGAAAAAATTTTCCGTCCTCATTTTAAGATGGTCATATTAAAAAAGGGCGCTAACGGAGTAATGGTATTCGGGAAGGATTTTATCGTATCCCTTCCATCTTTTCCGTTACGAGATATTACAGATCCCACAGGGGCCGGGGACAGCTTTGCTGGTGCTTTCATAAGCTATCTTGATCGACTGGGCACGTTAAATTATAGCCAGGCTGTTGTGAAAAATGCGGCTGCCTACGCGACCGTTGTTGCTTCTTTTGCCGTTGAAGGTTATGGCGTCGACGGACTTAAGGGAATTTCAAAAAAAGATATAAATAAGCGCCTTGATGAATTTCGTAAAATAACGGCTTGTAAATAACTTACAGGAGTGGAACAGAGATGACTGAAACGATTATCAAAAACAAAGAAGATATATTGCTTGATATAGAAGAAAAGCTTAAAGAAGAAAAGTGGACCAGGGCTGCAATAGAAAGTTACAGTGTGAGGAATTTTATAGAGCTCGACAGCATCATTCGTATGTCCATCGATGACAACTTCAAGGATGAACTCAAAAACCTCTGCCGGGAAAATCTCAAACACTATCAAAACAGTGTGGTAGGTTTATACATCATAGGCGTACTCTCACTTGAGGAATCGTCAGTTGACGATACTCATATTCCCCAGATAATAAAGCTGTTTATGGATAATAAAAAGCTTAAAATCTCAGAATTTCTTGCTGAAAAGATACTTTCCTACCGTGAAAACAAATTCGCTCTTAAAACCCTCGAAACAGTCTACGAGGATTACGGGAACCAGGATGAGCTTTTCAATATTAAAAAAAGACTCGTCCTTATAGACAGCAAGGATGCAGCAAATGCAAAATACCTGGGTGAATATTACGAAAAAGAAGGCGATAAGGACCAGGCTATGTTTTATTACCGCCTGGCTATGGAACGCTATATCAAGGCCCGAAGCGTGAAAATGGTCGAGGATCTTTGGAACAAAGTCATAAAACTCTACCCTGAAGATGCGAACCTCGTTATCAGTATGTCAAAAAAAATCACTGATGTTCTCGGCGAAGAAAGGACAGCCGATATGGTTTTTAATGATTTTATCAGGCAGGCTATAAAAAATGATAAATATAAAGAGGCTTTGAAGGTTTTGAAGGTAATCATAGATTTCAAGCAGACTGAAAAACAGTTCCGTAAAGCTATAGAAGACTGCTACAGACATATTTACAAGGATCACAGTCAGCTTGAGAAATATTTAAAGCTTTCCGCGATAGGGCAGAGCTGGAAACCTCATAAAGAAGCGATCAGGATTTTCGAGACCCACATTGCATTTGATAAAGGGAGCTATGTTTCTCATAAAAGCTGGGGTATAGGCCAGATCAAGGAAATTCAAAACGACAAGGTTATTATAGATTTTGAAGAGAAGAAAAACCATGAAATGTCCTTGGATATAGCACTCAGAGCCCTTGAAATCCTTGACCAGGACAATATAATTATCTGGAAAAAACACAAGACGGATGAGTTGCAGGAGCTTATTAAAAACGATCCCCTCAAGGTCATAGAGATTGTGCTTCAAAGCAACAGGGGGGAAATCTCATCCTCAGAGATTAAGAACTATTTCGTACCCGATATAATGAAAGAGAGCGAGTGGAATAAGTGGTGGCTCGCCGTTAAGAAACTTCTTGAGACGAGCGAAACTGTGGTCCTCAACCCGGCAAAAAGAAATATTATAGAACTTCGGGATAATGAGCAAAGCGTAGTTGATGAAATCATCAGCAAGTTTAAAAAAACGACAACATTTGAAAATAAAATCAAACTTTTTATAGATTTTATTCTAAGAGGCGGAAATGTGAATTCAGCATCTGCCTCTGCAATGGTTGATTACTTCACTGAAATCATCAAGGCTTCCAGTGAATCCAATGAGAAGCAGCTTGTTTCCCTAGTAGTTCTTAAATACTCGAATTACGAAAAATACAGTGACAGTGATGTCGACAGCTCAAAGTTTTTTGAAATAAAAAATCTTTATGATCTTTACGATAAGCTTGACCCCGAGATCAAGAAAACATTTCTTATGCTGCTTATGAAGAAGCTTAAGGACTGGGATTTAAGATTCGCCGATATTATAACACATTCCTCAGTTGTCAAGCTGAACAGGTTCATGCTTAACGAGCTTGAAATGTTTGAGAAATTTGATGTTATTAACAATATTTTCGTGACTTCCATGAACGGTTTTCATGAAAATCCGGAATTATTCCTGTGGATTTCAAGAGTTTTATTTGAAGATAGCTCAACAAATCTTAAAGACAGGATAGGGGTCAGGGAAAGTGAGGTTATGTTCAGGCTTCTTTCACTTATCGATATACTTAACGATGAGATTGAAGCTAAAACGAATATAGCCAGGAATAAGAAGATCATCCAGGGAATATATGACATTCTTTTTAAAAAGAACATGCTGGATGAATTGATAAAGAAATCCGACGAAGCTACAGCAAAATCTATTCTCTCTCTTCTCTATTCAATCCTCACTCTTGAGGGTGATATACGGGAGAATTATATAAATAAATTAATCGCCTTATACCCGTCGCTGAAAAAGATAAGCAAGCAGGAAAAAATCCTTATAAGACATCCCTTCCTTGTTACGGAGAAGTCGCTTGAAGCGAAGAAACGGGAGCTTGCCAGAATTATGTCGGCCGAAATCCCGGAAAACAGCCGCGCTATCGGCGAAGCGATGGAAAAGGGAGATTTACGGGAGAATGCAGAATATAAATCCGCCCTGGAAAAACAGGACCAACTTAAGGCTTTGGCTTCCAAGCTCGAAACTGAGATCAATCAGGCAAAGGCTATTGACAGGACCAAGGTCAATACGTCTATAGTTGATGTGGGCGTAAAAGTGACAATTAAAGCACCTGACGGAATCCTGGATGATTATCAGATACTCGGTCAGTGGGATGTGGATTTCAACACAAAAACTATTTCTTATCATTCCCCTTTAGGCAAGGCCCTGCTTGACAGGAAGATAGGCGATAAAATTGATTTTGAATATAACGGTGAATTAAAAAAATATGAAATTGTCAATATTACACTTGCTGATTTCGCTTAATTAAAGAAATATTGAAACTAAGGAGGGAAGGATGTCTCCTCTATTGTCTCTGTTAGGTTCTTTGCTAATCCAGATGGTGGTCGGGGCTCTCGCAGGCCTTTATTATTTAAAGGTCATAAAGAAGCCCATGTTTGGGCAGTTCTGGGGAGCTGTTGTTTTCGGTGTTCTTGGCGGTATTCTTGGAGGGTTTTTCCTGGGAAGTCTTGAAATTACCCAATTTCTTGTTAAGAACTCTCTAAATGTCGATTTCGTGGCGACCCTTGTTGGAGCTTTTGCGCTGCTCTGGTTGTTTTCCAAGATAGCTCATTGATAAAGATATTTCAGGAGGTTTTAACTATGCCAAACGAACTAGATGATGTTAAAGTTGGTAAAATCGCCTTTGAAAATCCTCTTACCGTTACTCTCGATATGCCAGTATCCAAGGCCGCAGAAAAGATGCTTCGGGAAAAAGAACACAGTGTAATAATTGTAGATAAAACAGCCAAACCCGTCGGTATAATATCTGCCTGGGATATTTTGAAGATAACTTTTTTAGCCGATAGTGCAAGAGAAATGCTTGTATCTAAACTCATAGAAGGACAGAAGCTCCTGTTTGTCTATAACGAAGTCAGCGTAAGGGATGCATTGAATCTGATGATTGAAAAATCCGTCAGTGCCCTTCCTGTACTTGACGAAAACGATAACCTTATAGGTAAGATAAGTCTGAACGATATAGCCAGATTCGTTAAAGAAAAATTATGATCTTTATTAGCAGGAGATTCTATGAGTAAATATCTTGTCACTTCAGCACTGCCATACGCGAACGGTCCCATACATCTTGGCCATCTGGCAGGAGCTTATCTGCCCGCGGACATTTTTGTTCGCTATAAAAGGCTCTGCGGTGATAATGTACTTTACATATGCGGCAGCGACGAGCATGGAGTGCCTATTACAATACGTGCTGAAATGGAAGGTGTCAGTCCCAGAGCCATAGTGGATAAATATCATGACGAAATGGCTGAAAGCTTTAAAAAAATGAGAATTAATTTCGATAATTTTTCAGGAACAGCAAGGCCGAAACATTATGAGATCTCTCAGCGATTTTTCCTGGACCTGGCTGAAAATGGCCATCTAATCACTAAAACCGATGAACAATTTTTCGACAATGCAAAGAAAAGGTTCCTCCCGGACCGCTATGTGGAGGGCATCTGCCCGCACTGCGGTTACGAAAAGGCGAGGGGCGATCAATGCGATAAATGCGGCCGCCTTCTGGACCCCATGGATCTTATAAATCCTATAAGCATAATATCTGGAGAAAAACCTGTAATAAAAAAAACAATGCATTGGTATCTCAAACTCCAGGATTTTGAAGAGAGGCTTATTGCCTGGATTAAGTCAAAGAATAACTGGAAAGACAACGTTCGCAATTTTGTCCTCGGCTGGATAGATAAGGAAGGTTTAAAGGAAAGGTCAATAACCAGGGATATCGACTGGGGTATTCCCGTACCGATAAAGGGCAGTGAGGCCCGGGGTAAAGTCCTTTATGTATGGTTCGATGCTCCGATCGGCTATATCTCTTCCACTGTGGAATGGTCTGAAAAAATAGGTCAGCCTGACAGATGGAAAGATTACTGGCTTTCCCCGGATTCAAAAATAATTCACTTCATCGGGAAGGATAATATTCCTTTTCATGCCATTATATGGCCCGCCATGCTGATGGGCCAGAAAACCGAATATCAGCTCCCTTACGAAATACCGGCTAATGAATACCTGACCCTGGAGGGTGAAAAGTTCTCGACTTCCCAGAATTGGGCGGTATGGGTCGATGAATACCTTGAAATTTTTCAACCGGACCCTCTCAGATATTTTCTAGCAGCAAACGCTCCTGAGACCAAGGATGCTGACTTTTCATGGAAAAGTTTCCAGACAAGGAATAACGAAGAACTCTCAAATATACTCGGCAATTTCGCCAACAGGACATTGACTTTTTTAAAAGGCAATTGCAAGGGTATTATACCCGATGGTGATTACGGAAGGGAAGATCTGGCAGTTTTCACTCTTCTCGATAAATATACAGCTGAACTGTCGAATAATTTTGAAAAGTTCCATGTGAGGGATGCTGTTAAGACAATGATGGATATCGCCCGCCTGGGGAACAAGTATTTTGACGATTCAAAACCATGGGTACAAAAAAAAGATAATCCGGCAAAGATGGATACCTCAATAAACGTCTGTATGAATATTTTAAGAGTCCTGTCCGTTGCTATGTACCCCGTTATGCCTGATTCAGCGGTCAGACTCTGGAAAATGATCGGTGAAACAGATGACATTACAAAGGAAAGATGGGAAAGACTCAGTTCTTCAAGAATTAAAGCAGGTCAGAGAACAGGTGAAAGCGGGATCCTTTTTGCAAAATTTGATGATAAGCTCATACAGGCCCAGATTGATCACCTTTTGAAAAAGTCAAACAGGGATGAATTTTCTTCTGTGACAGTAGACGATTTTAAAAAATTCGATCTGCGAGTGGCTGAGATAATCGAGGCTCTACCTCTGGAAAAATCGAAAAAACTCCTTAAGCTGAAGATCCGTGTGGGAGATAAAGAAAAACAGATACTCGCCGGCATTAAACCCTATTATGATCCTCAAAAACTTACAGGTAGAAAGATAGTAATTATTAATAACCTTAAACCAGCTACCCTGATGGGAGAAAAATCCGAAGGCATGATGCTTGCAGCTTCTGACGAGGGACAGACTAAGGTCATATTTCTCACCCCTGAATCAGACATTGAAAGCGGATCAAGGGTTAGCTGATGAGAGCATGTTTTTCTCGTTTAGTGCCCTTTCCAGCCTTTTAATGTCGTTATCAGTATGAGCAAGACAGAAGAAGCCAGTATCACCTTCCAGCCAGATTCCCTTTTTAAGGAGTTCAATCGTTTTATAGAGATGTTCCATCTTAAAAATACATCCCTTTTGAAAAGACACACCCGCTGATTCTATTTTTAACTTCCTTTTAAATAAATCGTTTTCCCTTAAATAATATTTAATTGTTTCAAGGATAGAGATGGATTTATAAGCCGGGATATTTTCCCCCTCGACATTTATTTTTGAAATGACAGCTGCACTGTCCATTCCATTGGCTATTACAGCCCCGCAGAGTATCACTTGTACATCATCGAGATTCGTAGAAAATCCATTTTTAATCCTGAAGGCGGTCCTGTTTTCAACCGCACATTTCCATTTTGCTCTATATGCCCGATAGTTGTATTCCCCCAGATTATTGTCAAAATCTATTGGTTCAAACAGAAGAAGATCGTATTCTTTAATCTCTCTCGCCTTCTCAACAGTTATGCCCGGAAGGGATTTCATTACCAGTTCAAGAAGATAAGAGGAGCTTACAGCGACCCTGGAAGCCCTCAGTGTTCTGACAAGTGAAATAACAGCAGATGAGCTGTTTCCATAAAAAGATAGAAAATCAAAATCAATTATTGTTTTGAAGAGTTTTACGAGAGGATATTGAAATTTATTTATGACACCTGAAGAAGTTCCAATTGAAATCGCATTTTTAATATACTGCGTTAAAGTTTTAAAATTGTGCCCGCAAATAACAGCTCCGTTTCGAAGTGCGAAATCAGCATATTTATTTCCATCAATGTCATAGATATACTGGTCTTTCTCTCTCTTCACAACAAAAGGGGGGCTATTGCCGGGAATACAATTCCTCAATGAACGGATCCGGGCTTCTGAAAGGTATGTCAGGAATCTGTCAGGTCTGGGAAAGTCAGACATCCTATCACCTGAATCTAAAATTTGTTTCTTTACTTAGCGTATTCGACTACCCTTGTTTCTCTGATCAGGGTAATCTTTATCTGGCCCGGGTATTTCATTTCATTCTCGATTTTTTTAGCTATATCCTTTGCGAGAATGTAGGCATTGTCATCAGTAATAGAATCGCTGGAAACAAAAACCCTGACTTCCCGCCCAGCCTGAATAGCATAAGCTTTATATATACCCTGGAAGGAAGTCGCAATATTCTCGAGGTTCTGGAGCCTCTTCAGATATTCTTCAAACGACTCGCGCCTTGCTCCCGGCCTTGAGGCTGAAATAGCGTCAGCCGCCATAACGATTGAAGCCTCAACTGACTTTAACTCTGCCTCGCCATGATGCGCCGCAATCGCGTTCACAATATTATCAGGCATCCCGTATTTATGAGCAACTTCAGCGCCGACAAGTGAGTGGACACCTTCACCAGTAGTTCTTATTCCTTTGCCGATATCGTGAAGAAGCCCTGCTATCTTGGCATGGTCGATATTGGTTTTAAGTTCTCCTGCTATCATCCCTGCCAGGTTCGCAACTTCAATCGAATGGTAATATACGCTTTGTCCGTAACTGGTTCTGTATTTAAGCCTTCCTATATAGGGATAAAGTTCCCTTGGAAGGTTTATCTTAAGATCCAGGCAGGCCTGCTTGCCAAGTTCTATTATATCTAGATTCATGTCTTTTTCAACTTTAGAGGTTATCTCTTCAATCCTTGCAGGATGTATCCTTCCATCTATGATCAATTTTTCAAGGGATTGCTTAGCGACTTCTCTTCGATATGGGTCAAATGAAGATATTATCACAACTTCCGGCGTATCATCGATGATAAGGTCCACACCGGCAATTGACTCAAATGCCCTGATATTTCTACCTTCCCTGCCGATAATTCTGCCCTTCATCTCATCGTTTGGAAGTGTAACAGTTGAAATTGTTCTTTCGGCTGTGACCTCGACTGCGTTCCTCTGAATGGCTGAAACTATGATTTCTCGGGCCTTTAGCTCCCCCTGATCACGGGCTTCATCTTCTATTTTTTTGATTATATTAACAGATTCTCTTTCCGCCTCTTCAGTCATTTCATGAATCAGCTGCTGTTTGGCTTCTGCAGCAGTCATCTGTGCTACTTTTTCGAGCTCTCTCAAGTGCCTCTCATATGCCTTTTTCAGCTCTTCTGCAGTCCTTCTAAACTCTTTTTCTTCGTTCTCCAGCTCTCTTTCTTTTTTCTCCAGAGATTCGAATCTTTTATCCAGCGCATCTTCCTTTTGAACAAGCCGCCTCTGCGCTTGCTGAAGCTCAAAATTTCTTTCTTTAAATTCTCTGTCTAACTGCTTTCTTTCCTCAATTAATCTGTCTTTAGCTTCTAGAAGAATTTCTTTTTTCCTGGCCTCAGCTTCTTTATCCGCTGCCGCCAGAATTTCTTTTACTTTTTCTTCAGCAGATTCCAATCGGAACTTCGCGATTAGCTTTCTCACGAAGTAGCCGGCAATACAGCCGACCAAAAGAGAGGGGAGAGCCGACAATAAAATGATCAACATAAATTTCCCCTGCAAATTATTAAAAAATATCTAAAAATATCAGCTTATAATTTAAGACCAAATTCAATTACTGTCAAGGTATCGTCGGCTTTTTTTGTTAAAATATTTTAATAAATTATAAGCTGATTTATTTATACCTCCGATATATTTATTCCCTGCTTTTAAAAAATACGTTCAGAAATTTCTGCCAGCCGGAATGGTCTTCTGATATTTTCATGTTCATAACCCTTCTGGCTATGTGGTTTATGCATTGAGATACATTCGAATGAGGATTATATATGGTAAAAGGAGTCTGTTTTCTTACAGATTCTCCTATAAGCGGGTCCTCAAAAATAAATCCAAAATTATCGATCTTTATGTTAAGAAATTGGGCGCAGATGTCAATAATCTTTTTAGAAACCTTATTGGCCTCGACTATAGTTCTCACACGGTTAAGAACAAGTTTTATATTAGGGCTTTCAGATTCTGTTACTATAGCCTTTATAATACCGTATGCATCCGTCATTGAAGTCGGTTCAGGGGTTGTTATTACAATCGTCTCATGGGCGGCAAGTATGAAACTCAGGACATTTTTCGATATACCGGCAGATGTATCAATTATTATGTAATCTGCATAACTGATCTCTTTTATTGCATCGATAAGATTCTGTTTTTCCTCGTCATTCAGATTTGCAAGCTGTGTAAACCCGGATGCTCCACCTATAATGTCCACCCCAAGCTCTGTCTTATAAATAATCTCGTTCATCTTTTTCTGGCCCTTGATGACATGATAAAGATTATATTTGGGTATCAAGCCTATAAGCACATGAATATTCGCAAGGCCGAGATCGGCATCAAAGACTATGACCTTTTTGGGGTTTTCCTTCATATTGGCAAGGCTTATGCCGAGGTTTAAAGCAAAACTGGTTTTTCCCACACCACCCTTACCTGAAGTTATTGCGATTATACGTGTTTTGGTGCCCGGGAATTCCCCCATCATCCTGCGAAGACCTTCAGCCTGATCAGGCCCCAAAAGAGTTGACATAATGCTACCTCTAAGCCAGCGTTTATTTTAAAGAATCGGCAATTAATCTGTCGATATTAGCTATTTCAAAGTCTTCAGGCACTCCCTGTCCATTTGTAATAAATGATAAAGGTTTTTTTGTCTGAAAAAGCGATGAAACAACCGAACCCAGGTACATAGTTTCATCCAGCTTTGTAGCGATTATATGAGAAAAATCAAGACATGAATAACTCTCAATAACCAGGTCAAGATCCCTGGGTTTGGTTGTCGCGCTTATTACAAGATGTATATCGAATTTTAATTTTGTTTTTTTCAGCCAGTCTGAAAGCTCCTTTATAACGATTGTATCTTTTGGACTTTTCCCGGCAGTATCGATAAAAGTGTAATGGGTTTCATCATTTTCCAGTATTGTGTAAAACTCTTCTTCTTTATTGATCGGGTAAAAAGGAGCTTTCATCAGATCAGAATATGTTTTTAACTGTGAATCCGCCCCGACCTTGTACCTGTCAATAGATATAAAACGCAGGGATTTCTGGCGGATCACGGCAATATGAGCGGCCATCTTTATAATACTGACTGTTTTACCTACTCCTGTCGGCCCCACAAAAAGTATATTCTTGCCATTTGAGTAGTTTTCCAATAAAATGTCTTCCCTGTTTATATTTGTCTTAAAAAAATCACGTATTGTTGCAATTATCTGAGCTTTGTCGATCAGGATCTCATTTTTCTGAGTCTTAAGATATTCAATGATTTCATGTATAACCAACGGATGAAATTCCCTTTCTCTCAGGAATTCCTCAGCCCACTGGATGTTTTTCTGAGATATTTCTAGATCCTGCATAATCTTTTTTTTATTTTCAAGCGAAGCGTTCCGGCTGGTCTTCATCAAGCCTTCTTTGATCTCGTCGAACTCATTTTTTATATAATTCTGAATCTCTTCCAGTGAACTTTTAAGATTTTTGACCTCCTCCTCAAGTTTTTTACTTTTTTCTGCTCCTGCGACAATAGAAGCAGCCGACCCTCTAAGCACAGGAGAATTCACCATCCTCCTGTATGCGACGTTCTGGGACGAAGGTCCAGCATCCTCATCGTCAAAAAGGGTGGGCTGTATGGTATCTTTCCTGAGGCTCTTCTTTTCCCTGTCAAGCATCCTTGCCTCATCTATACAGGCGGTGGCAATCCATACAGTTTCTTTTCTAAGACCTAAAAATTTTTTCCTTTCCTCCGGATATGTCCTTATAAGCATTGTCTCCTTTATACGGTTTTCCATCCTTGCAGCCATAAACATTTTATCAACGGCTTCCTGTTTCGTTTTACCCTCATAGATTGCGTATTTCATAATTCGCTCTCCTCACAATTTTTAAGGATTAATACTGATTATGCCGATCTGGTCAAGTGAATAATTTGTGGGTATTTCCGAATAGGAAAGCACGCCTATCCCTGGAAATGATCTTTCAATGAGTTCCCTTACAAGCCTGCGAATCTTCTGACTTGATAATATCACAGGCTGGCGCCCTGTCTTTATAACACCATCGATAACCTGGCTCGCTCCTGTGATAAACTTATTTACTACATCAGGTTCAAGAGTGGATACAAGGCCCTGTGCAGTTTCATGGATTGAATCCGTAAAGATCTGCTCTACCTCGGGATCAATAACAATGGCCTTCAATGTGTTCGACTCATCAGCATAACTGGATACAATTTGTTTTCCAAGGGACTGTCTAACGTATTCCGTGATCAGATCTATATTTTTTATTGTTGATCCATAATCCGATATTGTTTCAAGTATAGTAAGCATATTCCTGATCCTGACGCCTTCTTTAAGCAGGTTCTGTAACACTTTCTGAATATCACCTACACTTGAATTTTTCAGAGCTTCCTCTGTTACTACGGGATACTCCTTCTGCAGGGCATCTATCATACTTTTAACATCCTGCCTGGTCAGAAGTTCTCCAGCATTTTTCTTTATGACTTCCGTTATATGTGTAGCAATAACTGAAGGCGGATCGAATATATCGAACCCGAGCGACTCGGCTTTCGACCTTTCTTCGTTCAAAATCCATTTTGCATCGAGACCGAAAGCCGGTTCCTTGACTTCAATTCCTTCGATAGCACTAAGTTCCAGTTTTGGGTTCATTGCTAGGAATCTGTTAACATAGATCTTCCCTCTGCTGACTTCTGAACCCCGGATCTTCAATATATATTCCGAAGCATCGATCCCGACATTATCTATTATCCTTATAGGAGGCACAAGAATACCAAGGTCAAGTCCAATTCTTCTCCTGATCAGTTTTATACGGTCGAGCAGATCGCCTCCCTGTTCCTTATCCACAAGGGGTATCAGATTGTAGCCGATTTCGAGATTCATCGGGTCAATCCTGACTATATCCTCAACAGTGGTAACCTGTTCTGTAGCCTGCCTTGATTTTGATGTTTCTTCTTCCTTTTTCTTTATGTTCATCTCGATCGAACGGTTCATTGAATATCCGATGGCCACTATGCCGCCCCCGATGACAAGGTTGAAAGTCATGGGAAAACCGGGTACAAAACCCATAATAAAAATTGTGGTTCCTGCAATGTATAGAACCATCGGCGTCGCTCCAATTTGAGTGACGACATCTTTCCCGAATTTTTCACGCGACGTTGTTCTGGTTACGATCAGACCGGTAGCCGTTGAAATCATCAGCGCCGGTATCTGGGAAACGAGACCCTCACCGATTGTAAGCAAGGTATAAATTGAAGCTGCTTCACCGATCGGAAGATTATGAACAATAACCCCTGTAATCAGCCCGACTACAATATTTACAAGGGTAATCACGAAAGCAACCTTCACGTTCCCTGATACAAACTTCGAAGCACCATCCATTGCTCCATAAAAATCAGCTTCAAGCCTTAGTTCTTCCCTTCTTTTTCTCGCTTCATCCTCGGTAATCAAACCGGCATTAAGGTCTTCATTTATTGAAAGCTGCTTGCCAGGAAGTGCATCGAGGGTAAAACGCGCCGCTACTTCTGATACTCTCGAAGCCCCTTTTGTAATTACAAGAAATTGTATGGCCAGGATTACTATGAATATCGTTATGCCAACTATATAATTACCCGATACCACAAAATCTCCGAATGCCCTTATTACCCTTCCATTAAACGCAGGCCCGAGGGTGAGAATTAGCCTAGTTGCTGAAACATTGAGGCCCAGACCGAATACGGTCGAAAGAAGTATGATGGATGGAAATGCCGAGAAATCTGCGGGCTTCTTTACATACAGAGTGCTTAAAATTATCATCATGGATAATGCAAGGTTAAAAATTATAAGTATATCGAGAAGAAAGGTCGGCACCGGTATAATGAGCATTAGAACAACGACAATAAGAGAAACTGCGACCAATATATCAATATTTTGAGTTATTTTGAAAAGACTGCGCCTCGGTGCAGTTGCCATATTTTACTCCTAAATCAGGCCGCCACGCTACCTCTCATCTGATAGACCAGTGAAAGGATTTTCGCTACAGCCATGAAAAGCTCCGGAGGAACTTCCTGTCCAACTTCAACCTTTTTGTAAAGTTCCCTGGCCAGCGGCTTATTCTCAAGAATATATACATTATTTTCTCTTGCTATACTTTTGATCCTCTCGGCAAAGGGCCCTTCTCCCTTTGCAACAACAACCGGCGCATTCATAAAGCTGGGCTCGTATTTAAGGGCAACGGCTATGTGAATCGGATTGGTGATGACGACATCTGCTTTTGGTATCTCCTGGATCATCCTCCTTGAAAGGAGTCTCCTTTCCATCTCTCTGATCCTTGCCTTGATTTCAGGGTTGCCTTCCATTTCCTTGAATTCCTCCTTGATCTCCTGTTTGGTCATCTTCAGGGATTCAGTATAAATAAAGCGCTGGAAAGCATAATCTCCTATTGCGAAAATCAGCAGAAGGAGCCCTGAAAAACTTACAAACTGAAATATTATTGAACAGATAAGGCTGAAAGCATCCACGAGATCCATCCTCGATATCGTTATCATTTCAGCCAGTCTCTCGTTTATTAATATGAATGCCACAGTGAAAACGCCAATAACCTTTAAAATCGATTTCGCAAGATTAAATAACGTTTCCCTGGACCAGAACATCTTCATGAAATTCGGTCCGATGTTTGAAAACATTTTACCAAAATTCAAAGAGATCTTTTTCGTGGAAAAAATAATACCCCCCTGGAGAAAGCTTGCCACTATGGCAGATATAATACCAGCGATCATCAGTGGAAGAACGCTTGAAGATGAAAGCCAGAGCATATCCAGGAAAAATGGAACTATGCTGTCCTTACTTAGTTTAAGGGTAAGAATGTTCTCCATATAATATCTCATAATACGGACAAATGAATTGTATATGAATCCCCCGATAAGTGCCACAGTCCAGAAACCTAACAGAAAAACTATAATCGCGGTCAGTTCCTGTGACCTGGGAATGTTTCCTTCCTCACGGGCCTTTCTCCTTTTGTATTCAGTCGGCTCTTCAGTCCTTCCCTCATCCTCGGCAGCGAAAAACTGCAGGTCGAATCGGAATTGAATCCCTTCGGCCAAACAGTAAAGACCCTTTAAATCTATCAATTCAAAATTATCCATAATCATACCTTTATGCCGGTTTTAATAACCGGATCAATTCATTCGTGTCCTTGAGCATTCCGTTTATGACATTCCCTCCCAGGTCCACAATCGACGGAAGTATCAGCCATATCACAAAAAAACCTACCAGCAGCTTTATATTAAAGCCCATTATCATCACGTTGAACTGAGGCGCTACCCTGGCAATAATTGCCATTGCCATATCCATCAATAGTGTAACCCCTATTATAGGCAACGATATTTTTAGCCCGATATCAAACATCGTCATTACGGCCCCGATAAAACCCTTGACAATAACTGCAACAGATGAAATGGAAAACGCTGCCGTATTTCTAAAACTTTCAACAATAATCTGCATCATAAAAAAATGCGCGTCCGCCCGCAGCAGGAGAAGGAGAATAAGAAGCCCAAAAATATTACCAATGGCCGGTACCTGTGTCTCTGAAACTGGATCAAATACTTCATTCATTCCCAAACCCATCTGGATGCTGAAGATTTGGGCGGAAACCTGGAAAGCAGAGACGATAATATATGTAAACATCCCGACTCCTGCCCCGAAAATAAAACTGGAAAGGCAGTTCAGGCCGAATTCAAGTATATCAGATCCTTCCCTATAACCCATCTGTACGACAAGCGGTACAGCGATCAGACTTGTGAAAAAAGCAAGGGCTAGTTTGAATCTGAGCGGCATGGCCTGGCCTGAAAAAAAAGGAGCCGTTAAAAAAAGACCAATCATCCTGAGCATTATAATCAAAAACACCTGGAAGTATCTTACAAACAAATCGTAAAGGCTATCCATTTCCAATCCCTTTAAATTTTAGCCACAGCTATCAAATTGAACATGTTTTTAGTAAAATCAATAAGATTGTTTAAAAAGAACGGACCGGCAACCATTAAAATTATTATAACAATTATAATCTTGGGTACGAATGTCAGCGTCTGCTCCTGTATGGAAGTCGTTGCCTGGAAAATACTTATTATCAGTCCTACAACCATTGCTGCTCCCAGAAGAGGAACAGACATTAAAAGAATCTCATACATCGTCTGGTTCAAGATTGAAAGTATTAATCCCTCACTCATGATTCTTCCCTACATTCTGAAACTGAGGATCAATTTTTCAACAAGAAGGTCCCACCCGTCGACAGCATAAAACAAGAGTATCTTAAGAGGAAATGATATCATTATGGGGGGAAGCATCATCATGCCCATTGACATCAGGACGCTGGCTACAACGACATCGATGATAACGAACGGGATCAGGATAAGCATACCCATATAAAAAGATAATGTCAGCTCATTTAGAACGAACGCTGGTATCAGGACATAAGTCGGCACGTCATCAGGGCTTCTCGGCCTTTCCAACTTTGACATCTTTATAAACCTGTATATATACCTGTCCGCAGTTTGTCTGAACATAAATTCCCTGACAGGCTGTATAGCCTTCGCATACCCCTCATTAAGCGTGATCTTTCCATCCAGGTAGGGCTTAACCCCATCGTTATAAGACTTGGAAAATACAGGGAACATAACGAACAGGCTTATGAAAAGCGCCAGACTTATCACTATCTGGTTGGGAGGTATGTTCTGAGTTGCAAGCCCCCTGCTCACAAATGACAGAACAATAAATATTCTCACAAAACTTGTAAGTACAATAAGAAGTGTCGGTGCGAGACTTATTATTGTCACCAGGAAAAGTATCTGGAGAGATAAAGCGACCTGCCTGGGCGTCTTGGCTTGCTCGATGTTAAAATTGAGGGTCGGAATAGGAATATTCGGACCTCCTGTCTGTTGAGCGTTCACAGGTGAAGTGAATAAAAAAAAGGAGAATAGTAATAATACCCCGCATTTATTCACGGAACCCCTCCCAATCCTGCAAACACAAAATGCACAGGCAGTGCTTAACTGTGCGCTATATCACCAGCATTAGTATTTTTTTTACTACTAAATTATATTATTACATATGTAAATGAAAAATGCAATACTTTTTATGAAAATATTTCCATTATGCAAGCAGCATGTGACTAGCATTTCCAGCATTAGTTCAAGCTGCGGTACCTGTTCCGCTGTCTGTACAGGGAGCTTCTCCATTTCAAGTAACAACAGTTATTGGCGCGGCACCGGGTCATAGTCCACATCTGTCCTTCATAACAGCAGGCATCAGCAGAAACAAGATATGCAAGAATACTGAGATTAAAACCTTAAAGAAAAAAAGCTTTCGGCTTCGCGGAGAATTGAGTTTAAGCCCCCGCTGATTATTTTCGCAGGGGGAAGAGAATCCAGGAATACGCTACCGTATTTTTTAGTCTTTATCCTGTTGTCTAAAATAGCGATCACACCTTTATCACTTTTACTCCTTATAAGCCTTCCCATACCCTGTTTGAGACGGAGGACTGCACGCGGCAGACTGTAGCTTATAAACGGGTTGATCTCTTTATATTCCATCAGCTTTACCTTGGCCTTATAAATCGGGTCTGCTGGTGAATCGAAGGGTAGCTTTTCAATAATGACACAGCGCAGGTTATCACCCTGTATGTCTATCCCTTCCCAGAAGCTTGAAGTTGCAAAGAGTACTACATTCGCGTGTTTGCTCATCCTGGAAAGAAGCTCACCCCTCGGTGCTTCTCCCTGCTTCAAAGGATACAGGCCTTCTCCAACGAGTTCATCCCTGAGAATTTCATACATCTGGTTAAGCCTTGTATAGGAGGTAAACAGAGCGAGGACTCCGCCTTCACTCATCATCGAAAGCTCTTTTACAAGAAGAGTTTTTTCTTCTGTAACATTGCCATGGTCAAGGTCGTCCTCAAGTATATATATCTCAGCCTGTCTGCTGTAATCGAAGGGTGAGTGAAGCCGGACTTCATCCCTTCCCTTGTTCAAGGCTAGTTGCAGACCTACCCCCTCCGTAAAATAATCGAATTTTTTATTGATCATCAGCGTCGCTGAGGTGAATATGGAGAAATCCTTTTTTGAAAAAATAGAATTAGCAAGAAAATCACCTACCTCAAGCGGGCTGTAATAAAAGTGAATATTCTTCTTCGTGATCTCGATCCATTTGACAAAATTAATTTCATTTTCTGTGTTAAAAATAAGATCATAAATATTCCTCGATTCAGAAAGGCCTGACATTCTATAGCCTATTGTCTGGATTATTTCCAGCATATCCCTTGTGACAGAATTAGCTTTAAGTCTTTCAGCGAGACCTTCGAAATGAACCGTAAACTGGTTTATCTTCTTGAAAATCCCCTCCAGTGCATTAGAAAGAATTAAGAAATCCGGATTATTGATGAATTCATCATCTATACCTATAGAATTAGTCTCTTTTGCCCACCTGCCGAGAAGGCTCTTCATGTCGAACAAAAATTCAGAGATCAGTCTGGTCAGTTCTTTGTGCATTTTAATCATTTCCTCAAATGCAAGAAAATTCTCTGCGTAGGAATCTATATTTCCCCTTTTTTTGAGCAGAGCAAACAACCCGAAGTCCCTCCCTTTCTTTTCACCATGAAGTTTCCTTAGATGGTATAATAGTGACTGAACTGAAAAATCCTTTGAAAGTGTCTTTATCGATACATCTTCTAAGTGGTGAGCCTCGTCGAAAACGATTCCTGAAAAAAACGGGAGCATTATTCTCCGG
>Ga0187770_10000272_pt1 | contig 25864 bp, 32 predicted proteins | sample 0116_SJ02_MP02_2_FD_133154 | JGI IMG/M metagenome (GOLD analysis project Ga0187770, IMG submission 133154) | Tropical peat soil microbial communities from peatlands in Department of Meta, Colombia - 0116_SJ02_MP02_20_MG | ecosystem: Environmental > Terrestrial > Soil > Wetlands > Peat | place...
GCCCCGCAAGGTGGCTGAACGTAGGCCAGCTGGACGGTCTCGCAGTCGGGGCGAAGTCGCTCGACCTCTCTTCGATGGGAATTGGCAAGCTCCTCGGTTCAGGCGAGGTGCAGAGAGCCTACGAAGTGAAGGTCGACTCCTTCACGAAAAAGGCTCAGGCTAAAATAGAGGCAGCGGGCGGAAAAATACTGGTCCAGGAGTAGGCCCCAGTAATTGGCTTCAGTCCGTGACTTCATCAAGAGCGTAGGCACAGTTCTCCCGGAGATTCCCAAGCCGGAGAGGAAACCGTCGCTGAATGAGCGCTTCGTCTGGACGGCCATAGCGCTAGTCGCGTACCTGGTAATGGCCACCACCCCACTCTACGGTTTCAGCAGCGTGGGGGCGAACGATCAACTCGCTTTCCTGAGAGTGGTGTTTGCGTCGACCCAGGGGACCCTGATGGAACTGGGCATCGGGCCCATCGTGACATCCGGTCTGATCCTCCAGCTCCTCGTGGGTAGCGACATCATAAAGCTCGACATGAGCGATTCAGCCGACAGGGCCATCTTCGGCTCGGCCACGAAGTTCCTTACGATAATCGTCATCGTGGGGGAATCCCTGGCCTACATCTACGGGGGCGCCCTCGGTAGCCTCGGTCAGACACAGGCGCTGGTAGTCTTTGTTCAGTTATTCGTAGCGAGTCTGCTGGTCCTCCTGCTCGACGAGCTCATCCAGAAGGGGTGGGGCATCGGGAGCGGAGTATCCCTCTTCATCCTCGCAGGCGTATGCCAGACGGTCCTTTGGTACACCTTCGCCCCCGTACCTTTCGAGGTGAGCGCGGGGGTCAGCGCCTACTTCGGCTTCATCCCCTACACCATCAGCGCTTTCTTCACCAATACGCTCCCGAGCATAGTCATCAGGGACTTCAAGTATCCGAGCCTGCTCACATTTTCCCTCACCATCGTGATGCTGCTCGTCCTCGTCTACATCGAGGGCATCAGGGTGGAGCTTCCAATCACGTCGATAAAGTATAGAGGGTTCCAGGGCGTCTACCCGATCAAGCTTCTGTACGTGTCCAACATACCCGTTATCCTTGTTTCTGCGCTGGGGGCTAACGTTACCTTTTTCTCTAGACTTCTCGACAACTACTACGGGGCAAACGCACCGTCCTGGTTCCACTATCTTGCTGTTTTTCCGCCAGCCACCAACTCGACGACGACAAGTTCCTACCCCATTGGAGGGCTCATCTACTACCTCACTGCTCCGCAGTCTGTAAGCCAGACAGTGGCCGACCCGGTTCATTCAGTCATCTACCTGCTCTACCTCGTGGGCATGGCCGTGCTCTTCGCGCGGCTCTGGGTCGAGATAGGCGGGCTGAATCCGAGGGCAGTCGCAAAGAATCTGATGGACGCAGATGTTCAGGTCCCTGGATTCAGGAGGACAGGGCTCTCCATCGAGCAGATGCTGAACAGGTACATCCCTACCCTCACCATCATAGGGGGCATACTCATCGGCCTCGTCGCCGGCGTGTCTGACCTGTTCGGGGTCTTCGGCACGGGCATCGGCATACTTCTTATGGTCGACATAATTCTACAGTACTATCAGATGCTCCTCAAGGAGCAGGTCGAGGAGGTCTCCCCGGCTTTGGCTGGGCTGATAGGAGCTGGCTAGGGCGTGGCCCTAAGGGTAATCGTGGTCGGGATCCCCGGGGTCGGGAAGACAACCGTCGTCCAGGGGGTATTAGCGGGGCTCCGGAGTGCGAAGCTGGTTACCTTCGGAACCCTGATGTTCGAAGCAGCAAGGTCACTTGGGTGGGTCAAGGACAGGGACGAGATGCGGAAGATGCCTGTGGAGAAGCAGAAGAGGCTACAGAAGATGGCAGCCACCCGAATCGCCAAGATGAAGGGGAAGGCAATCCTCGTGGACACCCACCTTTTCATCAGGACCCCGGAGGGATTCTGGCCGGGGCTCCCGTTCGAGGTCGTCAGAGCTATGAAGCCCACCCACCTCGTGCTCGTTGTCGCGGCTCCCGAGGAGATAGCGATGAGGAGGTCTGCGGATCCGTCCCGGGCCAGGGACTTGGTGACCGTTGAGAGTCTAAGGGAGGAAATCGAGATTGCGAAGAATTTCCTCACCGTCTGCTCCACGCTTACCGGTGCCCCCATGCTGATAGTGCGCAACGAGCAGGGCAAAGCGGAAGAGGTCTCAAAGAGCATAGTCAGGATGTTGGAGCAGGCCACGGAATGATGGCCGCGAAGAACAAGTCCGCCCCATCGGGTGGAGGGTCGCGGACGCTGAACTACATCATAATTATCGTACTTGCGGCGCTCATTTTCTACGTCCTGGTGCTCCCCGCCTTTACACCAAAGGGGACATCCACCACGACGACGTCAACCACCAGCGCCCAATCGGGGACGATCACTCTCACCCCCTCCACAGACATTGCGGGCACGATGGTGACGATCAACGGACAGATGCTCCCCGCGAACCAGAGTGTGACCGTGATGTTCGACTCCACGCTCCTTCGTCCAACCCAGCTCAACGGCACCTGCACCACCAGCCAGACGGGCGCCCTGAGCGGCTGCGACTTCTGGGTGCCTTCGAAGGTGGTCACAGGTGCGCACACCGTCAGGGTGATGGTGGGTTCGAGCACTTTGACGGCCAATTTCAACGTCCCAGGGTACGCGCCCCCTGTTTCGACTGTCGTGGTCACGCTTACCTCTCTCGGGCTGGGCTTCGTTACCCAGATGGTCACTAGACGTGTGGTGGACCTGAACAAGGAGAGGAAAATGAGGGCGGAAGTGAATGCCTTCAACAAGGAGAAGAGGGAGGCGACCCTGGCCAACGATAAGGTGAAGCTCGAGAAGCTGAAGAAGCGCGAGCTTCAGATGAGACAGGAGCAGGCGAAGGTGTCCACCGCGAGGCTCAAGGTCACTGGCATCACCTTCGTCCCTCTGCTGCTTGTGTACTACCTAATGGCCACCTTCCTTGGGGGGTATGGAGTAATAGTCGCGTTCACCCCCATCCCGATTCCTGTCATAGCAGCCCCCACACTGATGTCGGGGACCTACGAGGTCAGCCTCTTCTGGTGGTACTTCCTGAGCTCTTTCACATTCTCGACCATGCTGTCCAGGTTGCTGCACACGACTACCTAGGGGACCGGCTTGAAGGCGATAATCATCTCAGGAATGCCTGCGGTCGGGAAGACCACGGTCTCGAGGCAGGTTGCCGAGAAACTGAAGATTCCAATCGTAGGCGGAGGGGACGTCCTTAAGGAGATGGCGGTGGAAGAAGGCTACACGCCAGGGGGCGAAGACTGGTGGGACGGGGGAGAGGGGATGAAGTTCCTTCAGCAGAGGAAGAAGTCCCCTGACTTCGACAAGGAGGTTGATGCACGGCTAATCCAGAAGACGAAGAAGGGCGACGTTGTGATAACGAGCTACCCTGTTCCATAGCTGACCAAGGACGGGCTCAAGGTCTGGCTCTCGGGGAGTGTGAGGAGCAGGGCCACACGCATGGCGAGGCGGGACGGCCTGACCTTCTCCCAGTGCAAGGAAGTGCTATTCATCAGGGACGAGGAGAATTACAAGCTCTACAAGAAGATTTACGGAATCGAGTTCGGCAGGGACCTCAAGCCCTTCGACCTGGTGGTCGAGACGGACGCGATTGACGAGGGAAAGGTCGCCAAGATAGTGATCCAGTACGTAAGAAGCCGTAGGGACTGACATGCGCCCTGCCAACATGCTCGTCCTGGACGAAGAGCCTTCGGATCCCGAGCACGGATGGGTCCCGTCCGAGCGCCCAGTACAGGTGATGCTCGACTATGGGCTCCTACCCCTGGACAAGCCGAGGGGACCCACCAGCCACGAGGTGGTGGCATGGACAAGGAGAATCCTCGGGGTCGATAGGGCCGGTCACAGCGGGACCCTCGACCCTCCAGTGTCGGGAGTGCTCCCCATAGGCCTCGGCCAGTCGACGAGGGCCCTCAGCCTGCTCCTCCAGTTTCCGAAAGAGTATCGGGGAGTCATGAGACTCCATTCGCCAGTCCCAGGGAGGCAACTTGACGAGGTCGTAAAGGAGTTCACGGCAGAAATCTTCCAGAGGCCGCCTCAGCGCTCGTCCGTGAGCAGGCAGACGAGGACCAGGACCGTATACGAACTCGAGCTGACCGAATCCCGAGGAAACCTGTACCTGTTCCGAGTCCTCTGCCAGTCTGGGACCTACGTCCGGAAGCTGATCTACGACATCGGGGAGGTACTCGGTGTGGGTGCCACCATGGTCGAGCTCCGTAGGACCAAGGTCGGGCCTCTGACCGAAGAGAAGGGACTGGTTACGCTGCACCAATTGAACGACGCGGTGTTCCGCCTGAAAGAAGGGAGCGAAGAGCCACTTCGGAAGCTGGTCCTCCCAGTCGAGGATTCTCTGGGCGACATTGGGCGAATCGTCGTCAAAGACTCGGCCGTGGACGCAATCTGCCACGGGGCGCGCCTCGGCATCCCCGGGGTCCTCGCCGCTTCAGAAGGGATCAAGAAGGACAATACGGTCGCACTAATGAGCGGGAAGGGGGAGCTCATCGCCATCGGGAAGGCCCTCCTCCCCACCGAGGAAATGCGCGGCCTCCGGAGGGGCCTTGCCTCGACGACGGAGAGGGTGGTCATGAAGTCGGGGACGTATCCGCGCCTTTGGAAGACCCACTCGAAGCACAAGGGGTCCCCCGAGGTAGAACCCGGGGCGGGTGTTCAGGCCGCGAACCCTGTCCCCTCAAACGATTGAAACGAATCCACCACCCCGCTCGTTGCGGGTGCGTCATCCGCGGCAGGGTCCGCTCAATTCGTGCTCATAGGCACGAGGTCGACGGTCCGAGACCTTGCACCCCGAGACTGAACTCGAGCCATCCGCTGGGACTCCCCAGGGGGTGAATACCTTGACCGCGTGTAGAGGTTTTAAACCGCCTGGGAAGGCCCAGCGAACGCCGGGATCGCCTAATCTGGTAGGGCGCAGGCCTGGAAAACTCTCAAGCAAGCCTGTTTCCTGAAAAGGAATTCAGGGTTCAAATCCCTGTCCCGGCGTACTTTCGAAGTCTTTTCGCGCACTCTCTTCTTCTGTCAAGGGCTGACAGCTGGACCCTCGCGTCCAATGGGTCGACCCCTTGGCACTTCAGAAGTGCGACACATCGTCATCTGGTGAGAGCCAGGACGACCCGCCTCGAAGCTGATTCGGGGGTCATCCTAGAGGTGTCTACCCGTACGGCAACGTTAGGGACCTCGAAAGCATCAAACATCGCCTCCACTTTGACAGCCGGCACCACCGCATCCCTGACGGAGTTCCTTTCGAGGGCTGTCTCTAAGTCGCACCTGACCCAGATCGTGTCTTCCCTCACGTAGTACCTTCTCAGCACCTTCCGCGCCTCCAGTCGGTATTCTTCACGCAGGAAAGTCCCCTCGAGGAGCACGAAGTGGCCGGTCTTCAGTGCCTCCTTCGCTATTGCAAAGCAGGCACTGTACACGAACCTCGACTCGCCCGGCGAGAAGCTGGGGCGGGCGAGCATCCTTCTTACGCCATCTGTTTCGATCAGTATCGAGTTCTCGAAGGAGTTCGCAACGAGCCTCGCAATCGTTGTCTTTCCGGCTCCGGGGATGCCGCAGAAGACTACGAGTCTCCCCTTCATCCAATTTGGGGTCTAGATGTGCACTTCTTATAAATCCAGATAGCGACTCTGGGAAGGATTCATTGGCCGGTGGTTGCGGACATGAGGGCGCCGGACCTGGTGCGGCTGCACTACGAAGGGACTCTACGCTAGTTTTCGAACACCCAGGACAGGTCGGGGGGGTCGGCCCTTCGGCTAACCTTTTCGTTCATGGCGTGGGCGACCAGCGGCAGGGCAAGTGTGATGTCCGCATAGAGCACCGCCTTCTTCGCTTGTGACGAGATCTTCCCCCAGCTGATTGCCTCCTCCAGGGTACACCCTGACAGCCCTCCCCACTGCGGGCTGTCCGCGGTAATCTGGATGGCGAACTCGTGGGGAGTCTCCTGTTCGCCTCCCTTCGAAAGGGACTTGATTATTGTCGACAGCTGGATGGTGTCCTTGGGGACCCCTCCACCAAGGTAAACCACCCCTGTCCTCTTCGTCCTCTCGGCTATCTGGGCGAGCTCCTCCATGTCCTTTGTCTGGTCCAGCCTGATCATCTTCCCCTTCTCGCGTCTCAACAGACTGAGGGCAACGCCATATCCGCTGTCTATCAACCCAGGCGAGTAGATTGGGACATTTGCCCTCTGGGCCGCAGCCACTATGCTGTCTATCTTCTTGTTCGATAGGAACGCGCCGAACCGGTAGAGGAACTCTCTGGTAGAGTAGACCTTCTTTGAGTCGAGGGTGTCCGCGAAGTTGTAGATCGTCCTTTCCAATTTCCTGTACTGCAATTCGTCAGCATAGACGTCGTAGAACCTGTCGATCTTCAGCTTCAGCAGTTCCTCGTCATCTGCCAGCCACGTCCCCTGGTAGTAGTGGTATCCAAGCGCCTCGAGTATGTCCTCCGAGATGTTGGCGCCGGTGCTGACGATAACGTCCACATACCTTTTCTCGACAAGCCAGCGGATGATCTTCCACTGGCCCGTCGTGCTGAGCGACCCTGTTAGGCCCAGGAAGACGGTCAGGTCCTTCGCCCTCGCCATGTCGGCCCATATCCTGGCGACCTCACCGAGCTTCTTGCCCTGAAAGCCTGTCTGAGACATCTCGTCCAGCAAAGTGGAGACGGTCTTCTTTCCCACCTCTATGGTGGAAACTGGTTTTGATAGAACTTCCTTCCTTGACACCACGCTATGGCATCAACGGGGTTCACTTAATTGTCTTATGAATGAACTTACTTGACAGTGACCGACTTGGCGAGGTTCCTCGGGTAGTCAGGGTCGTTTCGCTTCGCGACACTCATATGATAAGCGAGGAGTTGCAGGGGTATCGCCTCGACAATCGGGACAAACTTGGGCTGCACCTTCGGTACTCGAATGTAGTGCTTGTACACCTCATCCCTTTCTTCCGAAACACCGATCACATCTGCGCCCCTTGCCCTCAGTTCCTCCGCGTTCGACAGAGAATCAGCATGGGAGTCTCCGCTCGGGTTGAGCAAAACGACGGGCGTCCCTTTCTCAATGAGCGCGAGGGTCCCGTGCTTGAGCTCGCTGGCGGGCATCCCCTCTGCATGGATGTAGGAGAGCTCCTTCAGCTTCAAGGCTCCCTCCATTGCTACCGGACTCTCGTACCCCCTGGCCACAAAGTAGAAGTCGGACCTGTCTCGGTACTGGAGGACCAACTCCCGAATCTTTTCATCGCACTTCAACGTCTCCGCCACCGCCCCGGAGAGCTCCCTGAACCCGTTGAGTTTTCTCTTCCCGAGCACTTCGTCCACCACCAGGTTCGCCACGACCACCTGGGCGGTGAAGCTCTTGGTCGCCGCCACTCCCACCTCGGGCCCACAGTTGAGGAGCAGCACACCGTCGCTCTCCCTGGCGAGAGTCGATCCTGCCGCGTTGACTATGGAGTAGACCCTTGCACCGTGCCTTTTCGCTTCCTTCACAGCCTCCATCACATCCGCGGTCTCTCCGCTCTGAGAGAAGGCGATAACAACCGATCCCCTCCCTATGAACCCGGAGTGCTCCTTCAGTTCCCCGGCGACGACTGTGTCGACCCTGATCCTGGCCTCCTTGTTGAGCCTGAACTTCATCAGCAGGCCTGCGTGGTACGATGTTCCGGAAGCTGTGATGTAGAGGGACTTTGCTTTGCGTATGGCTTTGGCGAACTCCTCGACCCTCCCTGGCTCTTGGACTGAAGCGCTGAGGACCGTCCTGGGTTGTTCGTAGATTTCCTTGAGCGTATAGTGCTCAAAATCGCTCTTGGAGACGTCTGAGAGCTCCCACGCAACCTGGGTTGTCTTGCGCCTGACCTCTCGGCCGTTAGGCCCGAAGATCCTGGCCCTTTCCCTTGTAAGCTCCACGACCTCATAGTTGTCCAAAAAGATGGTCCTGTCTGTGTGCCCAATGAATGCCAAGACGTCGCTCGCAAGGAACATCTTCCCCTCCCCGACGCCGACGATCAGCGGTGCATCCTTGCGCGCGCCGACCATGACGTCCGGCCTGTCTTGAAACATTACGGCAATCGCGTACTGCCCTTTCAGCTTCCTGGTGACGGCCATGGTCGCCTTCACAGGGTCACGGGCACGTTTGTACTCGTCCTCGATCAAGTGCGCGATCACCTCGGTGTCCGTCTCGCTCCTGAATCTATGCCCCTTCGACGTGAGCGCCTTCTTCAGAGGTAGGTAGTTCTCGATTATCCCATTGTGTATGACCGCGACCAGTTCCTTGCACGAAGCTTGGGGGTGCGCGTTCTGGTCCGTCACCCCTCCGTGGGTTGCCCACCTAGTGTGAGCCATCCCAATGGTCCCTTTCAGGCCTGAAAGATTCCTGCTCTGTTCGATTTCGCTCACGCGCCCGGCGCCCTTCCTTACCCACAGCGAACCCTCCCAGATTGTCGCCATCCCCGCGGAATCATAGCCTCTGTACTCGACTCGTCTGAGCCCTTCAAGGAGAATTTCAGCCACAGGCTCTTTAGCCACGCATCCGACGATTCCGCACATCTGTTCCGCCAGCCTTCAATCGGCTCTTTAAACCCCGCAAAAGATTTCGCTTTACCGTGCATGCACGGCTTTGCATGGAACTGCTTCGAAGCGTGTGCCGGTCGGACCACCATGCAAAATCGTTTATGTAGGGTCAGGTGCGCCTCCGACCTATGGTCAGAGAGAAGATCCTTTTCGACCCGAGCTCGGAGACCGGGCTGGTCAAGCGCGTCCTGGTCTCGGACAGGCCAGACGGCTTCAAGCCCGCGTCTGGCAAGGTAGGCCAGAAAATTCTGGCGTTGCTGTCGTCCGGGCCGAAGTACCCGGCGGAGATGGCCCGGTTACTAGATGCCCACCATCAGACAGTCTACTATCACATCGGACGCCTCGAAAGGGCGGGCCTGATCACTCGGATCAGAAACGAACAGATTCGCGGCGGTGAGGCAAGACTCTACGGGTTGGCTTCCGACGGATACGCAGTGGAGTTTCCCGTCAAAGGGGAGCAGATGCCAACGCTGAAGTCCTCGAGCAGGTCGAAGGCGCTCGGACGCTTCTTTAAGGAGTTCATCAGCGCAGGAGAGTTCGAAGGCTGGGTAGTGGTCGGGTCGCCCCTGCAACACGGCGAAGCAGGGACCCAAGCTAGGGACGGGCACTACGCCGTCCAGCTCGGCTTCGCACTGGGCCAATTCGTTACTCTCCCCTCCAAATTCCCCGTGAAGCTTGACGTCGACCTTAGGACAGAGAAGCTTCAGGCCTCAAACCTGATTGTAGTCGGGGGCCCACGCACCAACGTGGTGGCTGAGGAGCTTAACCCGCACCTCCCCGTCCGATTCAGCCAGGCAGGCTTCTGGAGCGCCATAGTAGACCAAGACGGGAAGACCTACGGATCGGAGCTCGACTGCATCGTGGAGAAAGTAAAGAATCCTTGGGACCCATCGAAGACGTGCGTCATGGCTGCCGGGCTGACTGGCGCCGGTACGAAGGCTGCGATAATCGGGATCTGCAACTACGGAGAGAGCGTCTTTTCAAAGTACAGGTCAGGAGACTTCGCCGCCCTCCTGCGGGGCGAGGACAGAGACGGGGACGGGAAGGTAGATTCCGTAGAAGTGCTGAAGCAGCTGTAATGGCTAGGCCCTTCTTCCCCTGCGGCCGCCCTTCTTTCTCGTCGTGTCATGGGGAATGGGGGTGGCGTCCTCGATGCGCCCTATCTTGAAACCGGCCCTGGCTATGGCGCGTATTGCGGCCTGGGCGCCGGGACCAGGTGTCCTTGGGCCCGTCCCTCCCACCGCCCTGACTTTGATGTGGACCGCCGTGATTCCCTTGGCTTTGGCCACGTCGGAGGCCGCCGAGGCGCTCCTCATGGCGGCATAGGGGGAGGATTCGAACCTGTCTGCTTTGACGTGTCTGCCCCCGGAAGAGAAGGCGATTGTCTCGGCCCCCGTGAGGTCCGTGATGTGGACAATGGTGTTATTGTAGCTCGAATAGATGTGGCAAACTCCCCATTTGTCCGCCAGAACTTCCTCTTCAGACATCTGTCTCACTTGACCTCTGCAGGGTGCGCGGCCTCTTCTTCCGGCCCTCGATTCACCGCTTCCGTCTCCGGGGCGCCCCCGGTCTCCTTGGGCGGTACACCCCCGATAAGCGTGATCGTGCCCTCGTCAGCCCCTCTGACCTCGTATCCTGGGACGGTGATTATCCTGTCGCCGACGGCGACATGGCCGTGCACTATGAGCTGTCTCGCATGAAGTGCTGAGAGGGCCATCCCCTTCTTGAAGACCATGGACTGAAGCCTTCTCGCCAGCATGTCCTCCACGGTCAGGCTGAGGATATCGTCGAGTGTCGCCTCTTCCCTGATTAGGCCCTTCTTTCTGAGGCTGTCCAGTAGCTTCTTCTCCTCCCGTTCTCTAACGACGCGCGTGGCGGCCAGCAGCATCCTTGCCTGTTTTCTCACTGAGCTCAGCTGAGTCTCGGCTTTCCAGAGTTCCCTCTTGTTTCTGAGTCCGTACGTCCCGAGCAGGTAGAGTTCCTGTGCCAGTTGGTCAGCACGCCAGGGACTTCTGGGTCTGCTGTACTGTTTTCTTGCCTTCTTCGGGTCTCCCAAGCCTACTTCTCTTCCTTCTTCGCTGCGGCTTCCTTCGCTGCCGCCACCAGGGTCGCCTTCCTGACCCCCACGGTCCTCCCCTTCCTCCCCGTGGTCCTGGTCCGTTGTCCCCTAACCTTGAGTCCTAAGCTGTGTCTCACGCCCTTCCAGCTCTGGATGTTCCTTTCTTCCTCGATGTCGTTCTTCTGCACAAAGTCTAGGTCAGACCCTAGGAGTTGTTTTGCCTCGCCCGTTTCGGGATCATTCCTCCTGTTGTAATACCACATGGGAAGAGCTGCCTTCGACGTGCTGGCTATCGCTTCCTCGATCTCCTTGACCTGCTCCTCAGAAAGCGTCCCCAGCCTGACCCGAGGGTCGAGGCTGAGCTTGGTGGTGATCACGTTGGCGAAGTTGTAGCCCACTCCCTTCAGGTCCGAGAGGGCGACTATGAGCTTCTTACCACCGTCCAGATCCCTGCCCGAGATTCTGACAAGGTGCCTGAATTCTGAGGCTTCCGCCATATTTCGAGCCTGCCCTTCTCCCTTTGGTTATAAATCTTGAAACCTTTCATGGGGAAAGAAGGTCTCGGGCCCACCCAAGGTGGAAACCCCCGAACGTGTTCAGAAACTCTTTTAACCGGAACCAATTCCGCACCCCGAAACGCGTCGTCTCATGAGAGTATCGAGCAGGGGGGTTTAGTTATTGGTTGAAGTCAAGGTTCTGGAAGACACCGGCAACTCGGTTACGCTGCAGCTTGAAGGGATCGACCGGGCGTACGCCAACGCCGTGCGCCGGTTCTGCATCGCCGAAGTTCCCGCCATGGCCATTGACGACGTCGTGATACTCGAGAATTCCTCTGTCCTCTACGACGAGATTCTTGCCCACAGGCTCGGGATGATCCCGATCAAGACCGACCTGTCGAGGTACAACCTCCCTGAAGAGTGCGACTGCGGCAACCCTCTAGGGTGTCATAAGTGCCGCGTTCTGTTCGTACTGGATGCCAAGGGAAAGGACAAGGTCTCGACAGTTATGTCTGGAGACTTGGTCTCCGAAGACAGGGACGTCAGGCCGGTCAGCGAGACTATTCCCCTGGTCAAGCTTGCCATGGGGCAGTCGGTCAAGCTGGAAGCCTACGCCCGGCTCGGCCGGGGCAAGGAGCACGCCAAGTGGCAGCCGTGCAGCGTCGCGGTCCTCACCGACGGGAAGAAAGAAGGCGTGTTCAATCTGACTGTCGAATCGGCCGGGGGCCTCCCGGCTAGGGAAATCGTGATCAAGGCCATAGAACTCCTCGAGAAGAAGCTAAAGGACATTGAGGTGGCCGTGAGTGGTACCCAGTGACGGCGACCAACCCGGCCCTGAGGCATGCGTCCATCATGCTAGAAAAGGCGGGCAAGAAGCAGAAGGCGCCCATCTGGATGGAAGCGTCAACCTTACTCTCCGGCCCCACCTCGAACAGGGTAGAAGTGAATCTGGGGCGGATTTCGAGGATAGCAGCGGCTGGCGATGCTGTCTTCGTCCCTGGCAAGGTTCTCGGGACTGGAGTGGTCGAAAGGAAGCTGGTAGTGGGAGCCTTCGCGTTCTCGGCCGGTGCGAAGTCGAAGATTGAAGCGTCGGGAGGATCCGCACTGACGATAGGGGAGTTTCTGAAAAAATACCCAAAGGGGAGCGGCGTTCGGCTTGCCAAGTGAGGAAACAGTCTACATAGACGCGACCAATCAGATAGCAGGCAGGCTTTCGTCCAAGATAGCGAAGCTGGTCCTGTCAGGGAGGAAGGTGGTGGTAGTGAATGCCGAGAAGGCGCTCATCTCTGGGAGCAGGACCTCTGTGGTCAACCAGTGGAAAGAGAGGCTGGAGCTAGGGAGCAAGGTCAACCCCATTTACGGTCCCATCCATCCGCGCCGACCTGACAACATTCTCAGAAGGATGGTCAGGGGCATGGTCCCGAGGAAGAAGCCGAAGGGAGCCACCGCCATGAAGAGGCTCAGGGTCTACATCGGCGTGCCCTCCGGAGTGGACGAGTCGAAGATGACGAAGCTTGAGGAGACCACCGCGACGCGGCCGATCCCTGTTTACGTCACCATGGGCGATTTGGCAAAGAGCTTGGGGTGGCACGAGTAGTGCCGACGACTGCCACCGGTAAGACGATAGCCAAGAAACCGCCAAAGCTCTATTCGGGAGCGAGAAAGACGGCGAGGGCCACCGCCGCCATATTCCCTGGAGCAGGGCGCATAAGAGTCAACGGAACTCCAGTGGAGCTCTGGGAGCCGGAGCCTGCCAGGCTACACCTGCTGGGGCCGGTCCACGTCGTGGGTGAGCTCAGGGAGAAGTACGACCTTGACGTAAGCGTCGCTGGTGGTGGTTTCATGGGGCAGGCGGACGCTGCGGCCATGGCAATCGCAAGGGCGTATGTCGATCAGGTGCGGGGGAGCGATATCAGGGACAAGCTCAATGCATACAATAAATACCTGCTTTCGGGCGACCCGAGGCAAGCTGAGCCCAAGAAATTCGGAGGACCAGGCGCGCGCAGAAAGCGTCAGAAGTCATACAGGTAGATCGATATGATGATACCAGTGCGTTGTTTCACCTGTGGAAACCTCATTGGGGACAAGTTCGCCCCCTTCCAGGCCAGGGTCAAGGCCGGTGAGGAGCCGGGGAAGGTACTCGACGACCTCGGGCTGAAGAGATACTGCTGCAGGCGAATGCTGATCTCCTCTGTAGATGTCATCGACCAGGTGCTTCCCTTCTACGGCCGCAAGTCCGAGCTTTAGTGGAAAGCTAGGCTGAATGACCATGTCCGAGTTCGACGACGACGAAGCTGGTTCGGCAGACACCATGGTAGTCCATGGCCTCTCCGAGAAGGCACTGCTTGCCACGGGCATACGCATAGGGACGCCGGTGCGCACCAAGACCATGGAGCCGTTCACGGCAAGGCCTCGCCCCGACGGCCTCCACATGATTGACTACTCGAAGACCCTTCAGAGGATTGACATCGCGGGAAAGTTTATCGCCGCGACCGGCGCCAAGAACACAGTCGTCTACACCAGCCGGGAGCATGGTGCAATGGCCGTGGAGAAGTTCTGCGAACTCACGGGAGCCATGCAGCGCATCGGGAGGTTCATGCCTGGGACATTCACCAACCCGCTTTATCCGGGGCATCTGGACGCTGAGCTCGTCGTTGTCGCCGATCCCATGTCCGACATGCAGGCCATCGTCGAGGCGGGGAAGCTGGGTGTCCCAGTCATAGCGGTATGCGACACCGACAACGTCACAGACGACATTGATCTCGTGATACCCGGGAACAACAGGGGGCGGAAGGCGATAGCCGCCATATTCTGGTTGCTGGCGAGGGCGACCCTCATCCACGCTGGGCTGCTAGCCGAGGATCAGCCAATGAAATACAGCATAGAGGACTTCGAAACGAAGCTGGAGGAAGAGCCCAAGCCGGAAGGCGTCGACGAGCGTATATCGGAGCGCCGAGAGTAGCCAATCGGGGTGCTCGTAAGAAAACCCGCGGTGGCAGGCCAGTTCTATCCGGCCGACCCAAAGGAGCTCGCGTCCCTAGTCGACCAGTGCTACCTGCACCCTCTCGGCCCCGGCAAGCCCCCTCCCGCACCGACGGCACGGGGGAGCTTCGTGGCCGTTGTCTCCCCACATGCGGGGTACGTCTACTCGGGTCCAGTGGCGGCTCATTCCTACCTGCACGTCTCTTCTCTCCCTGACCCAGAGCTCATTGTCGTCGTGGCTCCGAACCACTATGGGATTGGAAGCGGCGTGTCCACATTCAAGGAGGGATCTTGGCAGACCCCCCTCGGGTTGTTGAGGGTGGATTCCGAGGCCGCAAAGGAGCTGGTCAGCCTTGAAGACACCGTGGTATTCGACCCCGAGGCACACAGGCTCGAACACTCCCTGGAAGTTCAGCTCCCGTTCCTCCAGAGAATCTACGGTGACTCTGTTCCGTTACTCCCCATCTCGCTCATCTTCCAGGACATCGACACAGCCAGGGCCCTGTCTGCGGCTCTGGCGAAGCTCCTAAGGGGGAGGAAGGCAGTCCTGATTGCGTCCTCGGATCTTACCCATTACGAGCCCGCCGAGGTCGCAAGACGAAAGGACATGGCCCTTCTCCAGAACGTCCTGAAAAACGACCTGGAGGGCTTCTACTCCACCCTCGATAGGCTGAACGTCACCTCATGCGGGTTCGGCGCCATCGCCACCGTGATGGAGACCTCGCGATCGCTGGGCCTTTCGAAGCCAGAACTCTTGAAGTATGCTACAAGTGGGGATACCACCGGCGACAATCTTCAAGTTGTAGGCTACGGCGCCCTCCGGTTCGTCTGAGCCATGAGAGCCATAGCGGAGGCCCCCGCAAAGGCAATCATTACGGGGGAACACTTCGTGGTGCACGGCGCGTGGGCGCTCGCTGCGGCGATACCGCGGAGGGTGCGTGTCACCGTCGAGCCATCTTCGAAGTTCGAGGTCATGTCAGACCTTCTCGGAGGAGCAGGGGCATCGGAGCTCCTCCCCGTGTCTCGAGTGGTGGAGGAGATGGCGAGGGAGTTCTCGAAAAGGCCCACCGTGAGGGTGACAATCTCGTCAGATGTCCCTGGCGGAGCGGGGCTCGGCTCGTCGGCTGCAACCATGGTCGCCGTGGCCTCGGCATTCTCGAGGCTCAACTCCCTCGGGTTGAGCATCTCAGAACTCGTTGAGAGCGCGATGGTGGGCGAAAGGACCATTCACGGCAACCCGTCTGGGATCGACCCGGCTATCTGCGCGCACGGCGGCGTGATTCTGTTCAGGACCGAAGCGGCTCCGAAGAAGGTTCTGTTCAGTGGCACCCGCTCACTGATACTTTCCTATTCGGGTCAGAAAAGGAGCACCAAGGGTCAAATCGGGCACGTCTCGGAGATGAAGGAGAAGTACCCCGGTATGTTCGAGAGCCTTGCCTCCGGGATGAGCGAGCTGAGCCTACGCGCTTCCGAGATGCTCCGGGACGGCGACACGAAGGGGCTCGGGACACTGCTAACGATCAATCATGCAGCCCTGATGTCACTTGGGGTTTCCAATGACGCCCTCGACGAGATGGTGGATCTGCTCCTCTCGTTGGGTAGTTACGGGGCAAAGCTGACAGGCGCAGGAGGGGGAGGGAGCGTTCTTGCGGTGGCTCCTGAAGGAAAGGAAAAAAGCATTGTTTCAGGGCTGTCGGCGCGAGGGTTTGAGACGTTCAGGGCGAGAATACCCGTCGAGGGAGTGAAAAGCTGGTTAGAACGATAGTAACGAAGCTAGGTGGCTCTGTAATCACCGACAAGTCGAAGCCCTTCTCCTACCGGCCGGACGTGGTGTCAGCCCTTTCGGAGGAAATCGCCTCATCCGACCAGAAGGTGGTCGTCGTTCACGGCGGAGGCTCGTTCGGACATGTCGTGGCAAAGCAGCATGGTATCTCCTCCGATGCGTCCCAAGCGCCCGCCCTGGGAGTGGCACAGACCAGAAGCGCAATGTACGAGCTCGACAGGCTGATATGCAAGACCATGTTGGAGTACAAGCTCAACCCCTACCCCTTCTCTCCCTTCGATGCAGTGAGCAGGGCGGGCAAAATTCCTGTCGCAAACTGGCTGAGGGGCCTCCTAAAGGAAGGGTTGACCCCGGTCACCTTCGGGGACGTCAGCCTTACGCCGGCGGGGTTCAAGGTGATTTCCGGCGACGTGATAATGCTAGAGCTTTCCAAGATTCTCGTGCCCGAGAGGGCGGTCTTTGCCCTTGACGTCGACGGCGTTTACGAAGAGAACACACGGGTCATCCTCCCCGAGCTCTCCCCTTTCAAGATTAGGCGCATGGCTGTTCCCGACGGCGACGACGCGACCGGTGGTATGAAGCTGAAACTCGATGTGGCGGCGAAGATCGCCGCCGGAGGGACAAGAGTCTGTTTCGTTTCGGGCTATCGCAGGAACGAATTCTCGAAGGCCCTCCGCGGGATGGACTTCTACGGGACAGTGGTAAGGTCCTAAGGCAAAGGGGTGCTGGTCTGGCGCTTGACGGACCTTCAGGCCGAAATGAAGAGGGTTAAGGCGCGAGTCGACGACTTCATCCTTGATCAGCTCCTCCCCAAGTCCAGCAGCATAAGAGAGGTCAACCTCCTCTACTCAATGATGAGGGACTATCCTATGAGGCAGGCGAAAGGGATGAGACCATTCCTGTGCGTGACTACTTGCAGGGCAGCAGGCGGAACTGAAGACGACGCGCTGCTTACCGCGTCGTGCATCGAGCTCTTCCAGAACTGGATACTAATTCACGACGATATCGAGGATGGCTCAGAGCTCAGGCGAGGGGAACCCGCCCTCCACAAGAAGTACAACGAGGCACTCGCCCTCAACGCGGGGGACGCCCTGCATGCGAGAACGTGGGAGGCCATTCTGAAGAACAGGCCGAGGCTGGGGCCCGAGAGAACCTTCGCAGTCATGGAGGAGTTCTCTCATATGGTAAACGAGACGACTGAAGGGCAGCACATGGAGCTTGGCTGGGTCGTCGAAAGGAGGTGGGACCTGACCGAGAAGGATTACTACGAAATGTGCACGCGCAAGACTTCCTGGTATACGGTCGCAAGCCCCTGCAGGCTCGGCGCCCTAGTGGCCGGCGAAGGGGGCCCCGTATTGGATCTACTCAGAGAGTTTGGAATCAGTCTTGGAATCGCATTCCAGATACAGGACGACTCGCTCAATCTGGTGGGGGACGAGAAGAAATACGGCAAGGCGAAGTCTGATGACATCCTCGAGGGAAAAAGGACACTTATCTTGCTACACCTGCTCGCTGTCGCGACCCAGGGCGAAAGAGACAGGGTCATCTCGATCATGAACAAGAAAAGAGAAGCCAAGACCGCAGGCGATGTCTCTTACGTCCTATCTTTGATCGACAAATACGACGCGATTGGATTCGCCAGGAAAAGGGCGACCGAACTCATGAAGGTGGCGCTGACAACGTTGAACGGCATAGGGTGGAAGGGAGACAGGGATGCCTCCGAAATGCTTAGGTCATTCGCACGGTTCGCCGTCGAGAGAGAATGGTAGACGAACCAGGGGACGACCTAGGCGCCGTCGTAGAGAAAGCCGCTCTACTCAACGCCACGAGGCACAACGGTAAGGCGGAGGTTGGAGCGGTCATAGGGAGAGTGCTGGCGCAGGTCCCAGAGCTCAGGTCGAAGGCTGCTCTCGTATCCAAGGAATCGGCTTCGGCCGTAAGGAGGATCAACTCCATGACTCTAGCAGAGCAGGAAAAGGCACTCGAGCAAAAGTTCCCCGGTCTCGAAGAGTCCAAGGAGAAGGAGGGGCGCGTGGGTCTTCCCCCGCTCCCGAACGCCGTGAAGGGAAAGACCGCCTTCCGCCTTCCCCCGGAGCCTTCCGGATTCATGACCATCGGTCACGCGATGGCTTGGACAATCAACTACCTCTACAAGGAAATGTACGACGGCGAGCTCTGGCTGCGCTTTGAGGACACCAACCCGAGGAAGGTGCAGCTCAAGTACTACGACAGCTTCCGCAGGGGGACGGAGTGGCTCGGGATAAAGTGGGATTTCGAAAAGAACATTTCAGACGACATGGAGGTAATCTACGAGCACGGTAGGAGGCTCCTGGAGCAAGGAGACGCCTACGCATGCTCCTGCGACGAGGCCAAGGTCAAGCGCCTGAGGTTCGAGGGAGTAGCCTGCGAGCACAGGAGAAACTCGGTCGAGACGAACCTTAAGGTCTGGGGGGAGCTCCTCGCGAATAAGCACAGGGAGGGGACCTTCGTCATCAGGTTCAAGGGGGACATGCAGAGCCCCAACTACTCCCTCCGCGACACCAACCTGTTCAGGATAATCGAGTCTCCACACCCGCTGACGGGGACGAAGTACACCCTCTGGCCCACATACGACCTGGCTAATGCCGTCGAGGACGAAATCTGCGGCATCACCCACGTGCTCAGGAGCTCGGAATTCAGGAACGAGCTCCAGCAGCTAATCCGCGAGGCGCTGAAGTTCCGGCCCCTCGAAGTCATTCAGTTCTCCAGATTCAACTTCAAGGGGGCCCCCGTCTCCAAGCGCCTCCTCAGACCTCTGGTCGAGGAGAAACTGGTGAGCGGGTGGGACGACCCCCGGATGCCCACGGTCGAGGGACTGAAGCGGCGGGGAATCGTCCCCCAGACCATCCGGGAGTTCACCTTGCAGGTGGGGTACACCAAGACTGAGCACGAGTACGACTGGAGCATGCTCCTTTCGCTCAACAGGAAGCTACTCGATCCTATCTCAAAGCGTGTCTTCTTCGTCCCCGACCCGGTCCCCCTGGCGGTCGAGAATGCCCCCAAGCGCGTGGCGACCATCTCATTCCATCCTCAGCGAGACATGGGCTCAAGGGTGGTGGAAACTGCAGGAGAGTTCTTCGTTTCGGCAGGCGACCTCAGGTCCGTGAAAGAAGGATCCGTCTTCCGTCTGATGGACCTTTACAACGTCCAAGTGGTTTCCAATGGGTCGAGGGCATCCGGGAAGTACGTCGGAGACGAGGTCACTAGTAACCTGAGAAAGTTCCAGTGGGTGACCCCTGCGCACGTGGAGATCAGAGTCACGGTCCCCGACGTCCTATTCCTGGAAGGGGATGTCTACAACAGGGACAGTCTGAAGGTAGTCTTCGGGTTCGCAGAGGAGTCCGTCTCTTCACTAAAGGTCGGGGACATAGTCCAGTTTCCGCGCTTTGGGTTCGCCAGGCTGGACTCTGCTGGTGAGTTCATCCTCAGCGGATGACACGAATTCCCTCCTGAAGCCACAACAGCTTATATGCTGGCCAAAATGGGCTGGCTTGGGAGATTTGCAGGATGACCCCAGACAAGAAGCCCTACTACATCAAGTTCGAGACCCCCAAGGAAGTTTCAGAGGCAGCATACGAAGTGTTGAGGCAAGCCTCGCGGACAGGAAAGGTCAGGAAGGGGACGAACGAGTCCACAAAGGCCATTGAGAGAGGACAGGCGAAACTTGTTGTCATCGCCGAAGACGTCACTCCGCCGGAGGTGGTCGCACACCTTCCCCTCCTCTGCGACGAGCGTAAGATACCCTACGTGTTCGTCCCGTCGAAGGACCAGATAGGCCCCGCCATTGGCATCGACGTTTCGACGGCGTCTGCAGCAGTCCTCGACGCTGGAGAAGGGAGCCAGATCTTGGAACAGGTGACCCAAGAGCTGTCGAGGCTGAAGAAGGCGCAATGAGCAGCAAGAAAGAAGCCGAAACCCTGACCCCAGCCGAAGTCGTCCAGATTGTAGCTCGCACGGGAGTCGCGGGTGAAATAACTCAGGTGAGGGTAAAGATCCTCGACGGCAAGGAAAAGGGGCGCATTCTGACGAGGAACGTCAAGGGCCCCATAAGGATGGGGGACGTCCTCGTCCTGAGAGAGACCGAGCGCGAGGCTAGACGGCTAAAATAGGCTATCCAGGCAATTCAATCTCTATCCTTAGGTAAATGTACAGAATAGCCTAGAAACTGCTCCTTCCGGCCGGAGGAGCGGTGACTCCGAACGGTGGAATCTGGGAGAGGTGACGACTTCAATCTCTGCCAGACCGAGAGGCCCATCGCCATGCGATAACCCTGCCGAATGAGCCATCGTCTTATCTATCAATGTCTCCTCGGCTTTTCCAAAGAGATACGTTGGAATCTATACGGCCACGTCCCCCGAACAGTAGTTTACGACCAATAAGGAGGTCGCACGCAGCTGGCCCGAGCGTAACGGAGAATTCTCCTTGAATCATGCCTTCTTACCCTCCAGACTTTCCGAGCCCTTTATATCCCAAGTTCCAAAGGCACGAAAAGAAAGGGGTGCGGTAGCCTGAGATGTACGTTCCAAAGAGATGCGCTTTCTGCGGCAAGGAAGTCAGACTTGGCTCCGGCATCCTCTTCGTAAGGAACGACGGCTCTACTCGATCGTACTGTTCCTCGAAGTGCAAGATAAACGAGCTAAAGCTGGGGCGAGATCCAAGGAAGCTGAAGTGGGCCCGGGGCGCAAAGAAAAGATGAATTCTGCATCGGAGGAAACCTTGATCGTGATAAAGCCCGACGGAGTCCGCAGAGGACTTGTCGGAGAGATCGTGGCGCGGTTCGAGCGGAAGGGGTTCGTGATAAAGAAGCTCAAGATGCAAACAATGTCCAAGGCCCTGGCGGAGGAGTTCTATTCGGTCCACAAGGACAAGCCTTTCTTCGGAGAGCTGGTCGCGTTCATCACATCCGGTCCCGTCGTCGGCGTGGTCCTCTCCGGGAGAGACGCGGTAGCAACCGTCAGGAGAATGGTGGGTGCCACCAAGAGCTGGGAGGCGCCCGCGGGCACTATAAGGGGGGACCTCAGCCTGGGCTACACGGACAACACAATTCATGCCTCGGACTCGGCCGAGAGCTTTACTAAGGAGAGCGGCGTCTTCTTCGGTAAGACGAGAGGGTGAGGACGACATAAGGGGCTCGATGGTACATGTCAGAACAGAAGGGACGGATGAGGCAGCCTGTCGTTGTCATTCTAGGCCACGTAGATAGTGGCAAAACGAGTCTGGCGGACGCTCTCAGGGGAACGGGGGTTCAGGCCCGCGAGGTGGGCGGGATCACCCAGGAGATAGGCGCCAGCTTCTTTCCAATGGGCACCCTGAAGGAGATTTGCGGACCCCTTCTCGACAAGGCGGGCGGGGAGCTACAGGTACCTGGACTCCTTATGATAGACACGCCGGGGCATGCAGTCTTCTCGAACCTAAGACTCCGGGGGGGTTCCGCCGCCGACATCGCAATCCTTGTCGTGGACGTTCTGAAAGGCTTGGAGAACCAGACCCTGGAGAGCATCGACATTCTCAAGCAGCGCCGAGTCCCGTTCCTGGTCGCCCTCAACAAGATTGACATGATCAACGGCTGGCGTAAGGGGAGCCACGGCCCACTCCTCCAGGTGATCAAGGAGCAGCCACCGGCGTGGAACGACGAACTCGAGGAGAGGCTCTACAACGTCGTAGGAGGGCTGTCTCGTCTTGGATTTGAGTCCGATGCCTACTATCGAGTCAAAGACTTCAGGAAACAGGTCTCCGTCGTGCCAGTCTCGGCAAGAGCGCACGTGGGCATGCCCGAGATGCTCGCCATGCTCATCGGCCTCGCCCAGCAGTTCCTCAAGGGGAGGCTGCAGGCCGAGGGAACTGGACGTGGGCGAGGCATCATTCTGGAGATGCAGGAGGAAGTGGGTATCGGAGAGACCGCGAACGTGATTCTGACCGAGGGGTCTTTGAACGTGGGGGACTCCATCGGACTGGTACGCAAGGACGGTGCGATAAAGTCGAAAGTCAAGGCGCTCTTTATGCCGAAGCCGTTGGACGAGATGAGAGATCCGCGTGACAGGTTCACGCCTGTCGACTCGGTCCTCGCTGCGGCCGGGGTGAAGCTGGTATCCGCGGACCTGGCGGGGGTAGTCCCCGGGACCTCGGTGGCCTCGTTCAAGACGGACAGGGAATTCCAGCAGCTGAAGGCAGAGATGGAGAAGGAGCTCTCGAACATTGTCGTGAAGACGGACAACATGGGGGTCATCGTGAAGGCTGGGAGCATCGGTGGTCTTGAGGCGCTGCTCAGGATGCTCGAAGAGCGCGGGGTCCCGGTTAGGCAGGCGGACATCGGGGACATCTCGAAGAACGACATCGTCGACGCGCAGGTCGTGGGAGAGCACGACCCGTACCTGGGGGCGGTTCTCGGGTTCGATGCCAAGGTGCTGCCTGAGGCGAAAGACTACGTCGGGAGCAACCCGATTTTTGTGTCCGCCATAATCTACGAGGTGATGGACAACTACGTCAACTGGGCAGTGGCAAAGAGGGAGGCGGACGAGAAGGCGGCGCTTTCGAGCCTCACTCGGCCGTGTAAGCTCAAGGTGATACCAGGGACGTTCTTCAGAAGGAATGACCCGGCTGTCTTCGGCGTGGAGATTGTGGCAGGCACGCTCAGGCCCAAGGTGAGGTTGATGTCTTCGCAGGGACTGGAGCTGGGAAGTGTGCAGCAGATCCAGGACCAGGGGAAGGCTCTGAGCGAGGCCAAAGAGGGGGACAAGGTTGCCATATCTGTGGACGGACCCACCCTTGGCAGACAGGTCAAGGAGAACGACGCCATCTATACAATGCCAAAGAGCCACGAAGCGAAGGCTCTGAGGACGAAGCTACTCGGTTCCCTGACCCCCAACGAGCGGGGGGTGCTAGACGAGATAATTGCAATCAAGTCGCCTGCCGACCCGATGTACGGATTCTAATCGGTCGATCTGATGGGGAACTCGCCCAAGGCGTGCCCGATCAGACCGGTTGGAGGCGCCGATGCAACTCGGCCGAAAACTTGTCGGTCATCTCCAAGCTTATTTACCCGGAAGAATCGGAGCCGCCAGAATGGTCTCTTTCAAGTTGGTACTTTCCGACCCCAAGACCGGTCGGTCGGAAGCTTCCGAGGTCAAGGAAGCACAGGCCCAGCTTCTCATCGGGCGGAAGATAGGCGAAGTGATAGATGGTTCAGCACTAGGTCTCGCTGGGAGGATAAAGATCACTGGCGGGAGCGACAAGGCCGGATTCCCCATGAGGGCAGACACGCTCGGCGGTGGGAAGAACTACGTGCTCCTGACCGAGGGCGTGGGATTCAGGACCAAAGAAGAGGGGGCCAAGAAGAGGAAGTTGGTCCGAGGAAACACCATCACAGAAGAGACGTATCAGGTGAACGCCAAGAGAGTCGAGGAACCGGCTAACAGCAGCTAAATTATCCGAATACCTTCACCTTTGCTAGAAATCATCGGGAACTATCTAGCTGAAAAGTAGAAATATCTCGCGGGCCGTGGAATGGCCTGGCTGGGGCTTTGGCGAGACTGGATGACTTGGACATGAAGATTCTCTCGTCGCTATATTCTGATGCTTCCGTGTCTGTACCAAAGCTAAGCAAGCAGCTCGGCGTGAACCTTTCGGTCATGTACAGCAGAATAAAGCGTCTGCAGAAACGAGGCGTAATCGAGAAGTTCACGGTTCAGGTCAACGAGGAGGCCCTCGGAATGCGTGCCGGCGCCATCGCCGGTCTCAACATCGACCCCAAGCAGAGGGAGTCGATTCTGAAGGAAGTAGAGAAGGTGGAGGGGGTCAGACTCATTCGCGAAGTGACCGGGCGCTTTGACATCATAGTCAATCTGAAGGGACAGTCCCTGGACGAACTTCACAGGGCGGTCTACGACGTCATAGGGAAGATTCCTGGAGTCATTCAGACGGAGATCTTCATGGAGGTCTCGCGGAGGAACCCAGCCGTGAACTTCCGTCTGGTCGAATAGACCTGCTAAGACTCATTAAGACCCCACGATGTCGCGAAATCCGTGGACCCGTTAGTCCTCCTCGACCAGGCGGTGGCACAGGAGAAAGTTCCCCGGGCCATGGCCACCAAGGTCAGGAAAAGAATGGGCATCGTGCAGGGAGCCGTCCAGCGAGTCGAGAAAGCTAGCGGCCTCAGGTATCCTCCTTACTATGTGGAGCCGTCCCTTCCGTGCTCGAAGACTGGTGCGGAGTACGGCCAGATGGGGGTGCTGTTCGCCCGCGTTATACCGACGACGGTCACGGGAAGCGTCGTGATCCTCGTGCAATTCTCCGCGGCGCTTGTCGCATTCGGGACGAAGGCGACCATCGAAGCGGTCGCGGCTCACGAATTCACCCACTACGTCGACTTGGTCAGGAAGCTTAGTACCAAGAACATCACCAGCGATGAGGTTGTCACCACCCTGTTCGAGGCTTCGTTCAAGGACGCCGAGCACACGGTACCGCCCAGGCTGCTCTTCTCCGAAAGGGCCCTCGTTTCTCTGGTTAGCAGGAAGTTCAAGGAGGACCTCATAGACGCGTCCCTGAGCAAGAAGGCGGGAGACCAATGGGTCGCGAAAAACCTCCCTATCCACTGGGTCAGCCCCGAGGAGAACATGCTCAAGGTACCAATGGGGTTGGTCGCTGCCACCCGTTTCGACCCGGCAGTGCTCGCAAAGCTTGAGGAGATGCAGAAGGCACTCAGTTGAGGCTTACTGATAGCGAACGCGACAGCGTAAGGGACATCGCGGCGACTCTGGTGGAGCCGTCCAAAATATCAGCCCTCGCAGCGTACGGCTCGAAGGTTGCGGGGTACTCCCGCCCCGATTCAGACTACGACCTAATCGTCGTCTCTAAGCGTTTCAGCGCAGGCGTGAGATATAGGTACGTCGATTCCCCCACCGAGGTTTCGGCGCTCATAGTCGACGAGCACATGCTGAACCAGGATGCGAGCACTTCCTTCCTAGGAGAGTTCGTTGTAGGGCGGCTCCTGAACGTGTATGAACCGATAATAAACGGCGATCTCTTGAGGTCGGTGGAGCTCGAGTACAAGAAGCGTGTGCTAACGGAGGCGCTCATCGAACTTTCTTCAGACTACGGGGAATTCGCCACCCACCTGCTCGTGCCGTACGAGTACTTTCTTTTCGACAAGTTGCACAAGCGGGCAGCGATCTACCCTCCCGCCCTCTACAGCTACGTGCACACGTACACCTGCCCGATGGGGGAACAGAACAAGGCGCTCTCCGTAGAAGGGTTCGCCGAGGCGGCGAAATCGCTACAGCCTAGGGGCTTCCTGACTGCGACCCTCGAAGGGGTGAGGATAGTCCCAGAGAAACTGAAGGGCGATGCCTTTTCGCGCTTCGAGTCGATGTTCTCCCAGACGGCAAGGGGAGTCACACAGTACGCCGTCCACGGATACGCAGGGAGGGTCGGTCCTTCGGTGTTCAGCAGGGAGGCACTTTCCAAGTTGCGGCGGATGCGAGAGAACCCCCCTCCATTGGCACCGCTGGAGGAGCCCCGATCGCTCCTGAGACTTGAGCAGGGGACCGTCATCCCCGACTCTTCTTTGCTGGTCGAAGAGCTGGCGAGGATACTCGGGTTCAGAACCTACTCCACGAAGGAGAAAGACATTGGGGAGCCCTACTCGACGACCCGGGTTCTCACTTTCTCCGAGGGAACGCGCACGAAGTCGGTGGTCGCAAAGAACTACGCAGACGTGAGGGCTCTCAAATGGGCCCTTCTGGGCATCTGGGCTTCGACCGCTAAGAAGTTCAGCGCCTCTGCTAACTCCCGTCTGGACCGTGAATACGGGATGACATTGCGTCTTAATTCGATGGGCATACTGGTACCCCGGGTCCTGGCCGTTGCCCCGGGGGAA